>Ga0307489_10000473_pt1 | contig 24530 bp, 48 predicted proteins | sample SB12metaG_FD_202247 | JGI IMG/M metagenome (GOLD analysis project Ga0307489, IMG submission 202247) | Sea-ice brine microbial communities from Beaufort Sea near Barrow, Alaska, United States - SB 1.2 | ecosystem: Environmental > Aquatic > Marine > Coastal | place: USA: Alaska | collected... | reverse complement strand
GTTGCTCAAGTTGAGCTCCAACGTGGACGAGTGTAAGCCCCTGGTCGCGGGACTCTTCACGGATGAGATCCTGGCAAGGGGGCTATTGAGAACAACCACTCGACCCACGTTGTGTTCCCCCTCCTCCACTGCGCATCTGTATGAACATTCACCCTGAAGGTACCCGGCAAGTCATGCTAAATCTCAGTTCAAGTGCTTGTTGTCAACGACACTCCTGGCAGACGATGATGGGGGAGATGAACGAGCGGCCGATCATCATGCCGCTGTCCAACCCGACAAAACACTCGGAGTGCACGGCGGAGGCGGCGGCGCGGGCAACGGGCAGGGGCCTACACTCCTCCACTTCTCTGCTCAACGTAAGCGCTTTGTCTGTGTCAGGGGTTGCACTTAGGGGGTCTTCATGGGATTTCTTGGGGGTGTTTAGGAGGTGTTAGAGGGTATCAGGGGGTATTTGGGGTGCATTTTGTGTCAGATACGGCTCAGGTTGAGCTGGAAAGTGGACGAGTGTAAGCCCCTGTCCACGGGCGGCCGCGCGTGCTTCTCCTCCGGCTCGCCGTTCCCCGACGCCGTCGTCGACGGCAGGGGCTTACACTCGTCCACTATTCGGCTCAACGTAAGCAAAATTTGTGGGATGCGTTGGGTGCATGATTTTACCCCAGTCTATTAGGCTGAGGGACACTGGGAGGTGAGACCAAAACAGCTTAGGATGAGCTGAGAAATTGACGAGTGTAAGCCCCTGGTCTACGGCAAGACCATGCGCGCCAACCAAGATGGGGCGGTGCAGGTTGACAATATCGAAACCCGTGTTGCAAGCGTGCCTGGTTTGAGCGCTTGAAACTAAAATGTCATGAAGCGCTTTCAAACGATGCTTTCAATTTAAACTTGCGCCGCTACACCAAGGCAACAACTTCTACGTGTTTCCCGGCCTCGGCCTCGGGACGATCCTCGTGGGTGGGGCTCCACGGATGTCTCATCACCACGTCCTCTACTGCATTGTAAAACAAACCAATCCCCCGTTGCTTGAGGTTAGTGACGTCCTGTGACGTGGCGGCCTGATCTCCATGTCCTACTGCGTTGTGAACCAAACCAAATCTTCGTTCCTTGAAGTATGTGACGTCCAATGACGTGGCGAGCATACCCATGACCGTATGACCGTATAACTCACTCAATCAATAAATAAGGGAGGATTCACAACACGTCGGGTGACTATCACGATGACGTGGCTCCGCACAACCGCACGACCATACTCGGAGGAGCGGACCACATCAGCGACGGCATGCTGAACGCCGCCGCGGAGGCAGGGGCTTACACTCGTCCACTCGTCAGCTCAACCTGAGCCGTTTCTGACACCCTAGACACCCCCTAATACCCCATAACATTCCCATAACACCCCCTAAACAACCCCTACATGCACCCCCTATTCCACACAAAGCGCTTGCGTTGAGCCGAAAAGTGGACGAGTGTAAGCCCCTGCGCGGAGGCCATCCCCAAGATCCTGACCCCCGAGGCGCTCGCGGAAGGCGACATCTACCCGCGCATCGCCGACATCCGCAAGGTGAGCGCCTTCGTGGCTAAGGCGGTAATCAAGCAGGCGTGCGCCGAGGGGCGGGAGGGGCGCGGGGGGAAGATCATCAACATCCTCAAGGAGGGGACACGCACAACTGAATCATGCGGAGCCACGTCGTCCAGTCCACCACAATATATATTTGTCCGTCTTATATTTCAAGTTCACCACATTTGCTGACCCTCGTTGTCTGAGTCAAAGTCATGCCATGACGCGGCGAGTGTTATTATTCTGACCCTTTGTGAAGGATGCCGGGGACGAGGGGCTGATGCAGTATGTGCTGAGCTCGATGTATTACCCCGAGTACCTGCCCCTGGTGTTCCACCCCGGCGGCGGCGGCGGAAGCAAGAACAGGTAAGACTTGTCAGAGAGGTGTGCGTGTGTGTGCGTGAGAGAGACATACGGTTCAGTGTGTGTGAGGAGGCACCAGGCTTTCGCCCTGGCCCCCGTGAGAGAGACGCTTCCGTGTGTATGAGGAGGCACCAGGCTTCCGCCTTGGCCTCCGTGCGTGAATGGGTGTGTGTGTGTGTGTGATTGCTGGTGTTTGAAACCACCGATCGTCGAGCCCCGCGGCGCATTACAGGTGGTGAGCCTGTGTTGGTAGATGATACTTTTTCCGCAGTAAAGCGGCCAATGGCTGAGGCGCTGCGATGCTTTTTATGACATTGAATATTGAATTTGATTGAATATGATTGAATTTGATAGGTGCGCCATAATATGCAGAGCAGCTCTATATACATAAACGCGTCGACAAAAAAATATATGTAACAAGTCGACAAAAAATCAAATCAAAAATATATTAACAAGTAGCAAAAAAATCAAAGTCACACCGAAACCAAAACCCGTGATAGGGAGAGTCGACGTTATATATGAGGTGGACCATCAAACGATCCATCCTGTCAAAGCGAAAGCAAGGAGGCGCTAACGAGTAACGCACTGTGTGTGGCTACACCTCAACGTGATTGGCTGTCCAATTATGTGGGCGGCTCTGCACCAATGGGGTACCTCCAAAACATGCACACCGTCAACGTTTAGGCGGCCTTGCACGCAGCGATAATCTTCCGGGCTGTGTCGGAGATGCCGTCCCAGTCCTTGGCCGCAACCTCGGCGGAGGGCCAACTACATGTCTGCTCGTCACGTCATAGGATGCAATGAAACTCAGACATGCAAAACGAGGCTGGTTTAAACCGCGGTGGATGATGACGTGGCTCCGCATGATTCACTGTCGCCGGTGTTTCTATGCAGTATGTAGCCAGTAGGGGGGTTCTTCGTTTCAAAACATTTAGTCCAGATCGACGAAGGTACTGAGATGGAGCCACGGCAAAAATTCAAATTATTACGATATAGGCAGCCGTACCAAGGCGGGGGGGAAGGCGGGGGCGACGAAGCCGAGGGAGCTGGCGCCGGCGCGCAGGAAGTCGGCGGCGGTGTCAACCTCGACGCCGGAGGTGGGGTTGATGCGCAGCATGGGCAGCGCCGCGCTCACCGCCTTGATGTAGCGGCGGCAAAAGTTGAATTTGAAAGCAAAATTGAAGCAATATTGAAAGCAGTTCATCACATTCTATGTTTCAAGCGCTAAGATCCAGGCGCTTTCAACGTGTGTTTGATAGGGTCAACCTGCACCGCCTTACCTTGACCCAGTTGGGGCCGCCCGCCACGCCGGGGAACAGCTTCTGGATGGGCGCGCCCAGGGTGTACGCCTTGTACCAGGGGCTTACACTCGTCCACTTCGCAGCTCAACTTGAGCCGTGTCTGACACAAGAAAACACCCTACACACCCTAAACACCCCCTCAACGCGGGATGCACAACCCCTACGCGCACCCCGTATCCCATGCAAAGCGCTCAAGTTGAGCTGAAAAGTGGACGAGTATAAGTCCCTGCCTTGTACAGCTCGGAGGGCGTGGTGCAGCCCGGGATGCACACGATCTTGTGCGCGGCGCACCACTCCACCACCTCGGGCACCAGGATGGGCGCCACGATGAACTTGGCGCCCGCGTCCAGGGGCTTACACTCGTCCATTTTTTGGCTCAACATAAGCGCTTTCTGCGGGACAGGGGTTGCATTCAGGGGTTGTCTAGGGGGGATTGACGAGGTCTTGAGGGGTATTAGGGGCTATTTAGGGTACATTTCGTGCCAGAAACGGCTCAGGCTGAGCTGAAAAGTGGACGAGTGCAAGCCCCTGCCCGCGTCCAACGCGTTCTTGGCGTCCTGCACGTTCATGATGGTGCCGCACCCCATCATCACGTCGGTGCGGGACGCGAACTCGGCCACGGAGTCCAGCGCGCCGGGGGTCGTCAGCGTGAACTCGATGAGCTTGAAGCCGCCGTCGACCGCCGCGGACATGGCCGGCGTGCAGGGGCTTACACTCGTTCACGTTTCGACTCAACGTAAGCGCTTTCTGTGGGATAGGGGGTGCATTTTTAAGGGTTCTTTAGGGGTGTCTTGGAGGTATTAGGGGGTATCAGCGGGTGTCTAGGGGGTATTTTGTGTCAGAAACGGCTCAAGTTGAGCTGAAAAGTGGACGAGTGTAAGCCCCTGCCGGCGTGCACGCGCCCACGATGGGGGTGCGCAGCACCGCGCACGCCTTGTGCTCCGAGAACATGTCCAGCACCTTGTGGAACTCCGCGTCCGTGCGCATGTATTTGGGCTCGATGTTCGTGGACATGTTGCGCGCGCCGAAGCTTAGGGCCTGGCGATTATTCCTCGTCGCGTCAGCGGATGCCCTTGCCGTTTAATCAAGAACCAGGAGCTCAAAGTGTGTTGGGTGACGTGGGGTGCGATATCCGCGAGGCCCTACCGAGGGTGGATGCGGTGGGGCGGGCGGCGTTGGGGATGCCGGACGAGCGGGCGCCCGGGCGCGCCGAGGTGTGCATGAACTTGACGCCCTTGGAGGTGAGCAGCTTGCCCAGGGTGTAGTGGCGCAAGTTGAAATTGAAAGCAAAGTTCAAAACCGGTTCATCACGTTTCAGTTTCAACACGGTCAGTTCCAGGCGCTTTCAACGTGGGTACAGGGTCAACCTGCACCGCCCAACCAGGGGGGACTCCGTCTTGATCTTGCCGGACATGAACGGGTAGAACTTGCCGGGCGGGCCGGGGTTCTTCGTGAGCTCCTCCTTGACGATGTCCTCGATGACCTCGCGGCTGTGCGCGATGTCGAACACCTCCTGGGCGTGCGAGGCGGGCACCACGATGGCGCCGTCCTGGTCGCCGATGATGGCGTCACCGGTCAACAGGGTCAACGACAAACGTGGGCCATTGTAAATTAATTCATGGGGGGGGACGGGATCTGTTACTCCCTTGAGTTATTAGACCCAGCGTCCGAATTTGAGGCTTGTCAAGAACAAGCACTCAGCCGAGATCGGAGCGTGCCTTACCTTCAGTGTGAATGCTCATGCAGATGCAGGGGGGAGGAGGGGGGGATTCAGCGTCGGTCGAGTGATTGCTCTGGAGGTCTGGATGACCCCCCTACCTGGGCGCACGGCGACACCGCCGCAGGAGATGACGGTGTTGCAGGACCAGGGCTGGTGCACGTGCGGGCCCTGGCGCGGCGTCGTGGAGATGGAGAACACCGGGAACCCATATTGTAGCGGCGCAAGTTGAATGTGAAACCAACTTTTGAAAGCAATTAATCATGTTTAAGTTTCAAGCGCTGAAACCAAAGGCGGTTTCAAAACGGGTTTTGATGATGGCAACGTGCACCGCCCCACCGTACTCGCGCAGCACCGCCGTGTCGCGCACCGACCCGTCCGTCACCAGTCCGGCGCACTGCACGCCGTACACGATAGCGGGAGGGGGGAGGTTTGTCAGCGGGCGGCGGACCATAACGGGCGCGGCGGATTGGAACGTTTCGTCGCGAAGCGTGGCACGGCCCCCCGAACATCATTCCGTGCTCAATCGAATCGAACCACCCGCACCCCGTCTGCCGACTGCCGGCAGAGCGCCAAACTGCCGTGGGCTGCCACGAAGCAAGAGGAGTGCTGCCATAACCAACCAACGAAACCACCCGGGTCGGCGCGATTGTGGTTCGGGGAGAGTGAGCAGTTACAGGTTGTAGTAATCGTACGGCTGCCGGTAAAACACTTTGGGGCGGCGCGAATTGAGACGTTTTTGATTGTGTGGGGAATTGCGGCTCGCGATCGGCGCACAGGGCTGGTATCGGCGCAGCGGTGCGGGCCGTGGAGGGTGGGAGGGGGATGGGGGGGGGGGCGCTCTCACCTTGTTCTGCATGAGGCGGAGGAACTTGATGTCGCCGCCGACGGACTCCCAGGGCCCGACGGAGGACATCACGACGACCTCTTTTCCGTTAACCAATTCGAATGCCTCTGAAAAGAGCCCTCCGAACATCATCCAGTGCTCGATCGATACGAGCCACCCGTACCCCGACTGCCGACTGCCGGCAGAGCGCCAAACTGCCGGGGGCTGCCACAAGGCAAGAGGAGTGCTGCCATAACCAACCAACGAAACAACATGCTGGAAACAACTTGGGCTTACACCTCGGAAAAGACCCTACCTCATATTCAGGCGATTCCATGCCGCCGGGCTTGTCGCGGGCGATGTCAGGGCGCGTGGGCGCGAACTGGATGGTGATGGCGCGGCCAACGAGCTTGGGCTGGCCCTCAGTGAGGGGCCGCGCGCCCATGATGTGCGACGTGGGCCATCCCATTACCCAGAGGCCGTCAATGAGCGCCTGGGTGGAGAGAGAGCCGAGCTTTTCGAGGAGCTCATCGTTGATGTGGCCGCCGGCGGCGGGGCCGGTGGCCATCGCGCGGAGCCCCGTGTAGGCGGCGCCCTGGCGCGCGGCGGGCGCGGCCGCCGCGGCGAACGCCCGGCGGGAGAACGTGCGCAGCATGCCTGCCATCGTGTGGTGTGTGTGCGGGGAGAGGGAGCGCCGCAATCGTGCTGCGCACTCAAGAGCCCTATCCGAGAAGGGCGGCCGGATCACATCCATCAATCCAACGGGTGCTTTCGCGTGCTGACGAGGCAGTGCAGTAGGTCGGGTGTGCCGAAAAACGGATCCATAGGCTAGGCGGCCTATCGATAGGCGGTCGGCAGATCTGTACAAGAGTAGAGTAAAGCTCGGGTGTACGCACTCGTACAGTATCAGAGATTGAACGCGAGCTCTGCACTGAGCCCCTCACAACCCCTTATCACGGGCTACACAACCCCTTCGCGCACCCCCTAACCTGGCGGGGAATGGCCCCGGGGCCTGCTCACGGCGAGCGGAAATATTTTGTCAAGCGTGCGCGTTTTTGGCCATCTCTGATTTCAGCAGCGCCGTGTATGGGCAAACAGTGAGAGCGCCGGTACACCCGAGCTTTACGAGTACACCCGAGCTTTACTCTACTTTTGTACAGATCTGCCGACCGCCTATCGATAGGCCGCCTGCGCCTATGGATCCGTTTTTCGCCCTCGGGTGTGCAGACGATATGGGGTTTAGGGTTTAGGGTTTTTTTCCACCGGTGAGTGGATTCAGCGCTCGATCGGCAGCGCAGGGGAGGTGGATTTAGCGCTCGGCGCTGCGCACCTCCTGTCCTCCTGATACGACCTACGCCACGTGTCATATTGTATCCTCTTGACGAGGAGCGCATTGCAGGTCGCCAGTCGCCAGTACCTCCCGCCTCGTCGACGTTACGTCGGTGGGCGAGCCGGAAACGTGGAGTGTATATTCCATATCGACGCGCGCCTTCATCCCACGACCGTCGACGCCGCCACCGCCGGATACGGATTCATGGAGACCATCGCCAAGATCGCGACGAACGCCTTCAACATCACGGCATGGACGTCCTCCAACTCCTGGTTCGCGTTCGCCATCGCCGCCGCCGTGCTCTTCGTCAGCGCCGCGTGGATGGGGTTCAAGCGCGTGAGTGACGACGAGTCACCCAGCAGCACTGTCCCGGGCCCCCGCTATTTCAAGTCGCTGGTGCCCATGTTGTCGGCTTTGGGGCGGGGGCAGATGCACCGGTACCACGTGCGGGTGGTGCGTGAGTACGGCGAGAACGTGCAGCTGCGCTTTCCAGCGCCGTGGTCCAAGATCTTGTTGCTCACGGATCCCGCCGCCATCCAGGAGGTGATCGTGGTCGCCAACCCACCGAAAGCGCCCGAAATCGTGACTGTCGTCAAGTGGATGACCGAGGGGGTCGGAAGCTTAATCAACGCCGATTGGGAGGATTGGCTCGTGCAACGACGTCTGGTGTCGCCGGCCATGTCCGAAAGACTCGTTGGTTCGTGGCCGGTGATATTCGAGGAGCAGTCCGTGCCGTTGATGGCGCACCTCGAGATGGCGGCGGCGGCGGACTCGGTGGTGGAGATGGATGCGCTCTTGATGGATTTGTTCCTCGGCATCATATCGCGCATCACCCTCGGCCGCCAGCTGGACGACGACGTGGCAAGGGAGCTTCTCACGGATATCGGCGACATACTGGACGAAACCATGCGAAGAATATTTCTCCCGCCGGTGGTTGCCGACACGCTTTGGGTCGCGACGCCGACGGGGCGGAGGTGCCTCGACGCGCGCACGAGGATGATGGCGACCATAAACGATAGCGTTGGGCGGCGGCGCGAGGCGAGGGCGGCGGCGGCGGCGGAAGCGGCGGGGGTGAGGGTCAAAGGCGACGATGAGGGCGGCGGCGGCGGCGCGACAGGGGCTGCAGATCTTCTGGACCTGCTGCTGGACGCCGAAGCGGAGGGGGTGATTTCCGCGTCACAAGTGGCAGCGCAGCTTCACACGTTCATCATTGCAGGGCACGACACCACCGCGCACACGCTCTCTTTCCTCTTGTACGAAGTGTGCGCCGCGCCTCACCTCCAGGACGAGCTGGCGGCGGAGGCGGCGGCGGCGCTGCCGGAGAGGCTCGATTTCCCCACCCGCGAGACTCTGCGCTCGGTGCCTCTCCTCGGCCGCACATTCAAGGAGGCGCTCCGGAAGCACCCGGCGGTAGCCGGCGGAACCATGCGGGCCCTCTCCTCGGCGGTGCGCCTTCCGTCGGGCGAGCGCCTCCCCGCCGGCGCACGTGTGTCCGTGCCCAGCTTCGCCGTCCACCGCAACCCTTGTCAATGGCCTAATCCGGAGAAATTCGACCCGGGCCGGTTCACACCCGAGGCGATAAAGGGCCGGCACAAACAGGCGTTCCAGGCCTTCTCCTCCGGACCACGGGGTTGCATCGGCCAGGGGCTAGCGACGGCAGAGGCGCTGAGTGTTCTCGCCGCCATTTTCCGGCGGTTCGAGCTGCGGCTGGTGGACGGGCCCGGCGGGGAGCCTTACCCTGATGGGGCGGCGATCCCCGAGCCGGCGGACCACCACATGGTAGGGCGGTGCACATTGACCCTGTGAAACCCACGTTGAAACCGAATGGAAATAAGCGCCCAAACTTGAAGTGTGATATCATGCTTTCAAATTATGCTTTCAATTTCAACTTGCGCCGCTAGAACATGATCACTCGCAAGCCAGCGAACGGGGTGTGGTTCAAGGTGACGGCGAGGAGTCGGTGAGCGGCGGGTGCAATAATGAATGGGGAAACAACGCATCTCTAGCATAATGGAGAGGGGTGTGTGTGCGTGTGAGAGTGCGTGTTGGTGTGTATGTTTGTGCGCGTGCGTGTGTGTCATCGAAAAGGGGAGGTGTTGTTGTGCGTTCTTCATAGAAAGCATGGTACTAAGGCATGCATGCGTTGTGTAAAAACGTGAACGTGCATGTGCATTCTTTGCGTTCTAGTCGCCGTTGTATTCAAAACCAAGTCATTCAGTATCATTACTTCGCTTCCAACGAGATGCTGCAACGGCGCGGAGCGAGGGGCCGCCACCTCCGTGTACCACGGTTTCAGAGATTCTACCGCGTCCTCTCTGGCTCACGTGCCGTCAGCGTTCGCATGCTTTGCCCGCTTCGGAGCCGGTGCAGTCGCTACGGAGCCCGCACCGCCACCGCCACCGACAACGGCACCGGCACTACCACTGCCACTGCCTACCCGCACCACGATGTTCTCCGCCACCTGGGGCCTGGCAGATATTACTCGCCACGTCATAGGATGCCCTTTAACTCAAGTAAACGAGGGTAAACACAGCGTTGCATGACAGGGCCTGGCAGACATTGCTCGCCACGTCAGAGAATGCCCATTAACTCAATGAACGAGGGTTCAAAAAGCGTTGTATGACAGGGCCTGGCAGATATTGCTCGCCACGTCATAGGATGCCCTTGAAATCAGGAAACGAGGGTAATAAAAAACGTTGCATGACCCTCATGTCTGCCAGGCACATTCCCCGCCACGGTGTCATGGACACGCGTGTTAATTAAATGGCATCCTATAACGTGGTGACTGGCGAGCAATATCTGCCGGGCCCTACCGGAACCGGCGTGGACCCCGGCACAATGGTCACCGGCACCCGCGAGTGGTGCGCCACAAAGTAGGGCCTGGCAGATGTTGCTCGCCACCTCATCGGATGCCATATACAACTAGGAACGTCTTGTTTCAGGGTCAAAATGCGTGTCGATGACGTGGCGGGCAATATCTGCCCGCCTGGCTTTGGCCCTACCACAAAATCCCCGACGGAGCCTAGCCCTACCTTCTGCCAGAGCCGCCCACTCGTTCCCACTTCAACCTCACTGTTTGCTCATGGGGAGGTATAAAGTGGGATGACCGCCAGTGGCTTCATTGGCATGGCGGCTTAACTTCTAGTGGGCCTGGACGCGATGGCTCGAGTTGAGATGGAAAGGGAACGAGCAGCCAGCCAGGCCCCACGGCGCTCAGAAACGCTCCTTGCAGCGTCGCACCCAGCCCGCGCGAGCCCAGGCACAAACCGTCGCAGCTCTGGCCGTGTACGGCCTTCACCACGGCCTGGCCCGTGGACCAGGGGCTTCCAATCGTCCACTCATCGGCTCGAAGTCAGCACTTTTTGTGGGATACGTCGGGTGATGGAAGTGTGACAAAAACGGCTCAGGTTGAGCTGATAAATGGACGAGTGGACAAATAAATAAATAAACGCGGGGGCCATCGCCTCGCGTGGCGTGTTGCTAGTCGCTAGAACTGAAGCACCTAATCCGACAGCACCAGCTGCACGTATGATATATACGATTACACGCAGCGCCATATGGTTATAAGTCTTGATGAACTAATGGACGAGTGGAAGCCCCTGCCGTGGACTCACGGTCCTTGCACCGCACCACGACGCTCTTGATGCGCGCATCGGTGTGGCGGCGCAAGTGGAAGGTGAAAGCAAAGTTTGAAAGTGGTTTATCACATTTACACTTCAAGCGTAGAGACCACGCGCGGTCAATCCGGGGTCAACCTGCACTGACGCAAATTGAAATTGAAAGCAAATGTTGAAAGTGGTTGATCACATTGAAGCTTCAAGCGCAGAAACCAAGCGCAGTCACACCCGGGTTCAACCTGCACCACCCTACCTCGGGGACGTGGCAGCCGATCAGCGCCGCCTTGTGGAACTCCAACTCGAAGAGCCCGACACCACCTCCCACGGTACCTTTACGTGCAGCTTACTCTCAAGCGTGTTCAAGATTGGGAACCTTCAAGATTGGGAGAGTCTTCCACGTGCATAAGCAGGCACAGCCACGAGATATTGGTTTCTGGGACCAAACGACTCAAGTTCTGCGTACGGTTGTCCGGGGCTCCGGAGAAACGGCACGCGTGCTGGCCCGCTAAGAAGGCCCGCACGAGCCGTCGGGCGGTGGCGAAACCCGTTCTGATGAAGTGGGGCACCGCAACCATGGCGATTCTCCCTCTGCCCCCGTTGCCTGCCTTCGGAAAGCACGTTTACTACGAATCCAGAGCACAGTCAGACAGTTCAGTTGTGAAGAGCCTGCCAGCACGCGCTCTCCCTTCTGCGCGGGGGTCTCCGACCCGGCGGCGACGGGAAAGGAGTGCGCCCCGTGGGTTGCGCTGCGCGGCGGGTTGAGCCGCGCCGGGGTGAGCACGTAGGGCGAGGGGCCGTGTGTGAACCTCCCATGAGGTATCTCATTGTAGGGGTGGACGGCGGTGACGAGGATCACGTTGTAGTGTCGCAAGTTAAAACTGTAAGCAAGGTGCGATAGCGGTTCATCATGTTTAGGCGTCAAGCTCGGAGCGAAAGAGAGAGAGCGAGAGTGACACTTCCGCGTGTAAAATATGGAGGTACCAGGCTTTCGCCCTGCCCCCCGGCGTCAAGCGCTGACGCCAGGCGCGGCCAACCTAGGGTCAACCTGCACCTCCCTACCACGTCGTCGTCACGGGTGAGGAGCTGCGCGGCGGCGTAACGCACGGCGCGCATGCTGTTGGGGCTCTCGTCGACCGCGAGAGCGAGGCGGCGGCGGCGGCCCATGACGCAGGCTGGCGCTAGACCCTGGCGACGAGGCGGGAGTCTGTGGGAGTGGGCGTGAAGCGGGAGTGTGTGTCGGCGTGCGCTGTGGTGCCGCCGCTGGTGTGGCCGAACGGGGCTGTTGTTGTTGGTTTCCTCTTGGCAACTCTCCGACCTTCCGACTATCGAATCTCCCTTTGCCATCCTACTGCTTTGACCAACTGACAGAAGGACTTCTGCAATCGTCTTTTGGAGAGCAAGTGTGGAGTCGTTGTTTGCAAGTTGGCAAAACACTTCGTCCAGCCGTCGCCCCCCGCGCCCCCCGCACCGAGCATGTCGACATTCGCGGAGTTCTGGGGGCTGCACTTGGCGACAGGCACGTGGACGCTGTACACGCCGCCCGCCGGCCGCTCGAGCGCCTGCGTGCTGCGCGTCACGCAGGCGGCGCTCGCCGGACCCACGTACGAGGCGGGCACCCACCTTCACTCCCCCCGCCCGTTCCCTTTTCAGCTTAAAACTGTCCGACGTTCTCGCAACACGCGCCACGGAGACACGGCACGTAAGCGCACACTCCGCCGTGCGCCGCTGCGGTCGTGTGCGCCGCCGCCGCGCCGCTCCCATCGCGACGGCTGCCGCGCTTTCCCGCGGCCGCCGCACTCCCAGCCTCAGACGAACCAAAAGCAACAACAAAAGCAGATCGAATGATACTCGTTCCCTTTCCCCAGCGCAACTTGAAGACGTTGACGCATTCGGCGCCACTCGAACGTTTGATGCCGCCAGTATCGACACGCCTCCATCCCCGCAGCTCGGCGTCTATGGCGATACAGTTCGCCCGATGGCGCCGAGGCTTTTATTCCAACCGCGGTTTCTTGTGTTATTCCCGGGGGCAGCAGCCCCGAGGGCCAGGGTGAAAGCCTCTTGGTCTTCCTCTACACGCGGAAGCGTCTATCTCTCTCACACGACTCTCATTAACGGCGATGCCGCCCCAGCCCCTCCCGCCCCCCGCCCTCGTCCCCCGCCGCCTCCCCTGCCGCCTCCCCCGCCGCCGCCGATATCCGCGCCGACACGGGTGGTCGACGAGCCTAGTCATACTTACACCGTGGACGGCGATGTCATATCCGGCTCGGTCAGCTCGCTCTGGGGATCCAGGTTCGAACAGTTCGACGCCCTCGGCACGGCGCGCCGGTGCTATCCGAAATGGACCCAAAAGGCCGAGCGCGGATTCGAGGCGGACGTATGGACCTACACGGAACGCTACGTGCGCCTCATGGAGGGCGGAGACGACGCCGCGGTCGCCGCCGCGGGCGTCCCGGGCCCCGTCTCCGTGGGGGAGAAGGGGTAACTCCTGCCTCCTGAAGTACCTCTGGACCAAGGGGTGGGGCGCCGAGCGCTGCGTCGACGCGATTGTTGCTCTCTGGTCCAAGCTCGGCGAGGAAGCCTCCGCCCGCGGCACATACGTCCACCTGCAGTGCGAGCTCCACTGCAACGACGAGCGCTACGACGAGCACGCGGTCGAAGTGCGCCAGTACCTCGACTTCCGAGCTCATTACCCGAACCTCAAGCCCTACAGAAGCGAATGGTCGGTGTTCGCGCGCTCGGGAAAATATATTATCACTGGGCAAAAGCGACGCAATATTCAAGGACGCGGAGGACGGCGCATACGTCATGGTGGATTACAAGGTAGGGCGCAGGTGGTCTACACCGGACTAACGTTTTGCATGCTCATCCCACAACACTAACGTTCATCATACTCTGTGAAGATATAGTCCCTATCTAAAGTGCACCGCGCATGAGCTCACGCCGGCGAATCCATTCGGGAGGTGCGGGACGTACCCCTTCGAGGACGTTCCAGACACGCCCTACGGACACTACGAGGCGGGGATGTCATAGGCAATTTCAAAAAAACATACAAAACTATGACGAAGAACCTCTCGTGACGGTCGCTTCCTTTTTCAAGACCCTATGGCGCGGTTCAGCAGAACATCTACAGATACATACTGGCTCATTTACAACGTCCAGATGACAGACTGTAAATTACTTCGCGTCCACTCCACCATATCATCTTTCGAGCTCGTCCAAGCACCTGATCTACAGCCTCAGGTTGCGCTGCTTTTCGAACAGCTTAAGCAGACGACTCTCAAAGCCAATTTGAAACATCCTCTCGATCTTCAAGTCCCTCCGAAACACAAAGGGAAGAAACTCTCCAGGGACTTTCTCATAATTCTCCGTGTCGTCCGACTCTCGCTCTACATCAAACAAAAGGCTTCCACAATGGCTCTCACACTCAAGAATGCTGTGTCCAATATGAACATTGTTTGCCAGCCGCCGCTGCACACCGCCACTGCCCCCGGTGCTGGACCGCTTGGCTCCCACTTCTCCACATTAACGGGTTAAGGGTTTAGGCATCGGGTGTCAGCCACGTGGAGCGGCGAGATGAGACGGGCGGCGCAAAGTGAAAGCAAAGTTGAAAGCAGTTGCCTTGTATGATAGTTTTAAACGCTGAAACCAGGCGCTTTCAACGCGGGTTGAACTATGTACTGATGTTGAGAAGATGTTCACAGCCCCACCACACGCCACGCGCCACGCCCTGAATGACGTGGCCTTCTCCCGGCTGACCTCATCTGTTCCCCAGACAGACAACGCGTCTTAGCGGCGCGCGCCACTCCAACCCACACACCATGACGACGGCGACTTTGTGCATGCGGTGCGTCCCCATCGCCCCGGTCGCGGGGCTGAGGCCCGCCCACACCCCGCGCGCCGACGGGTTCCGCGCTGGAGCTCCGAGTTCCTGCACTGCGAAGTTGGCACCCTTAGGCTCGCTTCTCGCTGCCAAATCCAAGTACACTCGCCGCCTCCGAGGTTCCCTCGCGGTGCGCGCGGCGCTGCCGCCGCCGCTGCCGCTGCCGCAGCCTCCTGAGTGCGCCGCCGGTACCCTCTCCGAAGTTTCCGAAGTGTTCGCCGACGTCGCCGTCTCCACGCCACTGCCTCCTCCCGGCGCTGCCGAGTCCTCGGCCGAGGTGTTCGCCGCATCCTCCATGTCCGATGCGCTGGACGGCGTGGTAGGCCTAGAGGTAGGCCGGCGCAGCTTGACCCCAGGTCAACCATGGGTTGAACGCGCTTGTCATCAGCGCTTGAAGCTGAAACATGATGAAGCGCTGACTTTGTTTTCAATTCCAACTTGCGGTGGGCGCGGACGCACGGCTGCCCCTGGAACGAACACACGACCCACGCGGCCGCTTGGAACTGACACTTGGAGGTGTTTGTGTTTGCGCGACTGCTCGGCTGCGGCTGGTCTGAAGCGACGTGCTGGGCCGCCGCAAACGGCAGGCACTTGGCGATTTTGAAGTGGGCGCGGGAACACGACTGCCCGTGGAGCAAGCGATGGTGTGAACGCGCTTCCCAGAACCACCCGGAGACTCTGGCATGGGTGAGGGCGCAACCATAGGACGCATATGCCGCACGCCGTCATACATACAGAAGACACATATTCGACGACCATTAATGTCGCGCTGGGAAGCCGCATGGGGCGGGCACCTGGCGGTGATGCGGTCGGCACTGGATCTCGGCTGCCCGTGCCCGTAGACCCTTGCAAGAACAATCAAAACCCTGTATGTTGATAAGTTGAGAGAGCAAGATAAAGTGATACCCAGTATGTTTAGACGTTGAGAGAGCAAGAAGGTACATATGATACCGGCATTATCGGGCTGTACTGCGTTCATTTCATTTCAAGACTAGCGCTAGTATATTGATATGTGATGATGTGTGAACCGTTTCACGAGAGCTAATGCAATTTTCGAGTTGTGAGTGAGATAAAGCCATCAAGGCAACACGTCAGCACTGTCGGCGCGGTGCATCAGAGGCTGGCTGAAGTGGTGGTGCGCTTGGCGAGGCCGGAGTCGTCCTGCGACGCGGCGCCAGCGCCGAGCGCCACGGCGCCGGTGCCGGCGGCGGGTCCGGAGGCGGTCACCGCAAGGTCAAGGAACGGGCTGGCCGTGGCTACCGCCTGCGAGGGGGGCGGCCGCATCCCCTGCACGCCCTGCACAGTGTGCATCCCATGCGCGGCATGCGCGGCCTGCACGCCCCCCCCACCCTCGCCTCCGCTCCCTCCCACCCCCCCCATTCCCCCAACCCCGCCAGCCCCAGTCTGCATCGAGGGCCAAGTAAATAATGCGCGCCGCATCAAGGATGACACTTAATGCAATGAACGAGGATTAAAAGTGTGGTGAATGACGTGGCGAGCAGTATTTCGCCGCGTCAATCAAGGGTGACAATTACTGCAGTAAACGAGGGTTTAAGTGTGAATGACGTGGCGAGCATTATCTACTCGGTCCTACCTGCATCAGCTCCACGGGCAGTGTCGGCTGCCTGTACACCACGCCATTGTCCAGCAGGAAGGTGGTGACGTCCTGCACCAGCTTGTCGCGGACGCCGCCGCTCAGGGGCTCACACTCGTCCACTTTTCGGCTCGACGTGAGCACTTTCCGTGGGACACGTTGGGTGGTTACGGTGACCAAAACGGCTCAGGTTGAGCTGAGCAGTGGACGAGTGGAAGCCCCTGCCGCCGCTGCGCGCGAACGGCAGCCCGGTGAACAGGGGCTTACCCTCGTCCATGTTTCCAGCTCAGCGTAAGCAGAGGAGCGTATACGATGGATAAGACGCCCCGGTCCCGGCCCCGCGCGGGACATAACACGGCGGTCAGGACGAAAGCCTGGTACCATTCCTCCGTATACACGTGGAAGCGTCTCTGTCTCAACTCAACGTAAGCACTTTATGGGACACCCTGGTGGTGTCAAACTGTGAGTGACTGAAACGGCTCAGGTTGAGCTGAAATGTGGACGAGTGTAAGCCCCTGCCGTTGAAAGTGTACGTGGAGTACACCGTGATCTTGAGCTGCATGGGGTGCTCTGCGTGCGGCTGCATGCACGCGGTGTAGCGGCGCAAGTTGAAATTGAAAGCATCTTCACATTTTAGCTTCATGCGTTAAAACCAAGCGCAGTCAACCCGGGGTCAACCTGGGGACAACCCGGTGTCAACCTGGGGTCAACCCGGGGTCAACCTGTGGTCGACTTGCACCACCCTACAGCGGCGATGTCCGAGAAGTCCACAGCGTGCTCGCGCTGGTACGAGAAGAGGAACAGCTTCAGTGCCTCCAGCACCCAGGGCGGCGTGGCGATGTGGACCACCCAGGTGTATCGACGCAAGTTGCAATTGCAAGCAAAACTTGAAACCAGCTGATCGTAGTTACGGTTTACGCGATGTAGCCGCGCAAGCTGTAATTGAAAGCAACACTTAAAACCAGTTCATCATATTTAGCTCTAAGCGATGTAACCGAGGAAGTTGTAATTGGAAGCAAAACTTGACACCAATTCATCATACTTAACTTCAAGCGATGCAACCGAGCGCGGTCAACCCAGGGTCAAACTGCACCGGCCTACCCAGGTCTGCACGTCGCACGTCCATTTGGTGCGGGTCAGGTTGACCAGCGCGCCGGCGTTCAGCACCGCGTTGTAGCGCCGCAAGTCGAAATTGAAAGCAAAACTTGAAAGCAGTTTATCATATTTTCGTTTCCAAGCTCTTACTAGTAGTTCAAGGCGCTTTCAATACCGGTTTTGATACGAGTAGTGTCAACCTTCACCGCCCCACCGCGTTTGGGTAGTACAGGGTGAGGCCGTTCCACTTCATGGCCTCCGTGGCGCAGGGCCGCAACACGGCCGGGGGTCCCCGTGGTAGCTTAAACTCAGTGTAGGGGTGACATGTCACCCTTGTCTCCTCGAAATCGAGGGTCTATTTACTCAAGGATGGCGACCCGGTCGGACTGTCGGCGAGTCGGTCGGTGGGATTCTCGAAATGGACAGTTCTGATTGGTCGAACGGGATTCGGTACCATATCATCGATACCAGACCCGACACAGAGTTTAACGCTCGACTTGGTCATCTTCGAGGTATGACGCGGGGATAAGCGATAACTCACATGGTTCTAGGTACAAAACGGCTACTTGACTACTTGACTACTTCTTTTAACCTCAGTATCGGGTCTGGTATCGAAGTTGTGGTATCGAATTTGTGTGCGGGCCTGCCGTTGTGAGAATGGAGATGTCTTTGATGCTGTGCCGCTCGCCGGCGATGATGACGTCATCGCCCACGTCGTAGCGGCGCACGTTGAAATTGAAAGCGAAAAATGAAAGCGGCTTCATCATACTTTAGCTTCAATCGCTGAATTCAAGCGCAGTCAAATCGAGGTCATCCCGGGGTCAAGCTGGGGTTAAGCTGGGGTCAAGCTGGGGTGAACCTGGGTGAACCTGGGGTGAACCTGGGGTGAACCTGGGGTGAACCTGGGGTGAACCTGGGGTGAACTTAGGGTCAACCTGGGGTGAACCTGGGGTAAACCTGGGGTACGTATGGGGTCAACCTGGGGTGAACCTGCACCGCCCTACCACGTCGAACGGGTGCACGACGAAGATGAAGATGACGGACTCGAACAGCAGGCGGATGGAGTTGCCGCGCACCAGGGATCCCGCGCATAAATAGGCTGACCACGTCATCTACGAGTACGATTCCGAACGACACAATCATCGCTGCATGGTGAATGACCGCGAAACGTTTCTTGCAAAGAAGCTGTGGCGACCCTGCCGAACATGAACACGAAGGCCAGGCACATGGACGACACCGTGAGCCACATCTCCAGGATGTTCTGGTCGAAGATCCCCAACACCACCATGTACCGGCGCAAGTTCATTTTGAAAGCATAACTTGAAAGCAGTTCACCATATTTTAGTTTCAAGTGCTTAGTACCTGGCGCTTTTAACGTGGGTTTGATACTGTCAACCTGCACCGCCCTACCACGAACAGCAGCACCACGTGCAACACCGACAGGATGATGGTCTCCAGCCAGGGACGTACACCCATCCACTTTCCCGCTCACCATATTCACTTTTTGCGATATATATTGGTTGGTGTCACCCCGTCTCAGGGACAAAAACGGCTCGGGTTACGCTGGTGAGTGGACGAGTGTAAGGCCCTATCTCCAGCGTGGCCAGCACGGAGCTGGTGGACGCCAGGCTCTTGGCCAGGTCGCGCCGCCGCTCGTACATCTCCACGGACTAGGGACTGATAGACAGTGCTCGCCACGTCATAGGAAGTCATGTTACTCAAGAAACGAGGGTTCGACATGCGTTGGATGACGTGTCCCAGCAGATATTGCTCGCCTCGTAATAGGATGCCATCCAACTCATGGATAGGGACTGATGGATAGTGCTCGCCACGTCATCAAACGCATATCGAACCCAACACGTATCTCGAGTTAGATTGCATCCTATGACGTGGCGAGCACTGTCTACGCAGTTCTGGAGGGGGACAAAATGGGATTTGGATTTTCTTGGGTTAATAGACGGTCGCTCATATAAATTACAGTGTAGATCAAGTTACTTCCACGGTAATTTGAAAAATGTATGGGCGAGGGTCTATTAACTCAACGATCGTGACCAGACCGCGCCACTCGCCATCCCATGTCCACCAATCCCTACCACGAACATGGCCACCAGCTGCTCGCGCTTCACCGCGCCCGTCTTGTCGGGGTCCAGTACCTCCACGCTAGGGCCTGACAGATAATGCGTCCACTTTTCAGCTCAACGTAAGCACTTTTCGTGGGATATGTCAGGCGGTTTCACAGACAAAAACGGCTTGGGTGAGCCCCGGGAAAGCCCTATAGTGGCTTACGCACGTCCAAGTTTCGGCGCAACATAAGCACTGTTTGTGGGATGCGTTGGTTGGTTTCAGTGACCAAACGGCTCAGGTTGAGCTGAGAAGGGCAGGAGTGGAAGCCCCTGGTGACAGCCCTCACCTCCATCACCTTGTCCTGCACCTCCTTGGTGTAGCGCCGCAAGGTGAAATTGAAAGCAAAACTTGAAAGCCGAATATTGTATCATCGTTTCAAGCGCTTAGTTCCAGGCGCTTTCAACTTGGATATCACAGTTTCAATATGCACGTCCTCGCCTTGGGCAGCCCCATGCGGTTGAAGAAGACCCAGTCCAAGGGCCGAGTGTAAGATGCTCGCCACGTCACATGATGGTGTTTAACTCAAGAAGCGAGGGTTTGGCATGCGGTGGATGAGCTGGCGAGCAGCATTTACCTGCGTGCCTCGTGCTCGACACGTATTGTGAACCCTCGTTTATTGAGTTGAATGGCATGGGTTGACATGCCCCCACCTCGTCCAGGGGCACGAAGCGGCGCGCGCCCTGCAGCTGCCGCAGCACCGCCGCCATGCGCAGCGCCATAGTGTAGCGCCGCAAGTCAAAATTGAGAGCATAGTTTGAAGGCGGTTCATTATAGTTTAGCTTCAAGTGCTGACACCAAGCTCGGTCAACCCCGGCCAACTTATGGCCAATATTGTACACAACTTTTACCGCCGTACCGTGGTGGTGGCCACCTGGCGCGAGATGATCTCCTCGTCGGTCAGCGTGGGCAGGTCGCCGCGCACCAGGGTCTTACACTGTTTCACTTCTCACCTCAACGTAGGCACCTGTTGTAGGATACGCTTGTGGGATACGCTGGGTGTTTTCCGTGTTTCAGTGCCCAACAACGGCTCAGGTCGAGAACGGCTCAGGTTGAGCTGATAAGTGGGCGAGCGTAAGCCCCCGCCGCGCACCACCGCGTTGTTGGCGTTCCTGACGAACGCGTCGGGCAGGCGCAGCTTCTTACGGCGGATGTGCAACCCTGCCTTCAGGGCCTTACACTTGTGCACATGGTAGCTTATCTGAATTGAGTGGCTTGAATATATTGGGGGGTAACTACGAGTGTTTTCAGGGACCAAACGGCTAAGCTGAGCTGAACAGAGAAATGGGGCGTGGTAAACCATATTTTGAACCAAGCCCCGGAGAACGTAACATACACATCAGCCTGACGAGGTTCCAGTTATTCTCGTACTCCTTCAGGATATGCGTAATGTTTTATTTCGTCAGAGGCATGTAACTCGTGTGAGGCCCCTTGCCCATCTTGTGCAGGCGCGCGAGGGACAGGTCCGTGGGCTGCACGGAGCCCGCGGTGTAGCGCCGCAAGCTCAAATTGAAAGCAACACTTGAAAGCAGTTTATCATCGGTTAGTTGCAAGCGCTAAGATACAGGCGCTTTCTACGTGGGTTTCATCGGTTTAAGCTGCACCGCCCTACCTCGGGGCGGATGATCATGTCGGTCTTGATCGGCAGCGTCTCCTTGGCCAGGCGGAGGAAGGAGGACAGGGAGCTGGTGCCCTGCTGGAAGCGGTTGACAAGCCCCGTCACCTTCTCACCAGCACCCCCCCACCCCCACCCAGCCTTGGCGGTCCCCTCCCCCGACTGCCCCGGCACGTAGAGCCTGACATACATAGCTCGAACTTGGACCGGGGACCATATCACTATACCTCGGTTTGGACAGGTGACCATATCGATGCACGTACTTTTCGTCGACACGGATTGGGGGTTGCTTGTGGCGGCGGCTCTTAGGGCCAGGCAGATATGGTTCGGCACAACATCAGCTGCCATTCAACTCAAGAAACCTGCCCCGCCTGCCCCGCCGAGTGCTGAGTAGGCGGCCCCGGCGTCATCGTTATCTCGGCCCCTCCGTGCTCCGCCTGCCACCGCCGCATGTCCACGGAGCACATGGCGAGCAGCGTGACCATGACGAACTCCTCCCCCAGGTAGGGCCTGACAGACAATGCCTGCCACGTCATCCTCCACATTGTGGACCCTATTTTCTGTAATTAATTGGAAACAGATAACGTGACGAGCACTATCTGCCAGGCTTGACAGACAATGCCTGCCACGTCATCACCCTCGTTTCTTTAGTTAAATGGAATCAAATGCCGTGGCGAGCATTATCTGTCGGGCCCTACCGCCAGCGCCTTCATGATGGGGAAGAAGTGCGCCTCGCGCTGGAAGTACACCGTCATGTAGCGGGCGATGCCCTTGGACACGGTCAGGACCACGCCCCACGCCAGGGCCTTACACTCGTCCACTTCTCACCTCAACGTAAGCAATTTACATGGGATACGCTGATTGGCGTCAGGCTGTCAGTGAAAAAACGGCTCAAAGAGAGAGAGACGCGTCCGCGTGTATTAGGAGGCACCAGGCGTTCGCCCTGGTCCCCGTTGCTCAGGTTTAGCTGGAAAATGGACGAGTGTAAGTAAGCCCCTGCCCCACGCCAGCAGGGTGGCGAAGATCCGGCGGAACGTCTGGTGCGTGGCGCCCCAGCCGTTGGCGTCCGCCGCATCCTTGAGCAGCGCGCTCCACAGGATGAGCAGCGTGAGGCAGTGCAGCGTGAACACCAGGCAGGAAGGTCTTAACATCAATCACTCGACCGATATCGGAGCACGGCTTATCTTGAGTGTGTATGCTCATACACACGCGCGGAAGCGGAGTGGGAGATTCAACGTTGGTCGTGTGCTAGTTCTCGCCCCCATGCCAGGTTTTCCTCTATGCCGCCGAGGATGAAGCTCGCGTGCTTGGCCAAAACGTAGGGACTGAGAGATAACGCCTGCCACGTCATTTTCCATATTGTACACCCTCGTTTCTTGAGTAAAATGGAATCACATGACATGGCGAGCATTATCTGTCAGGCCCTACCAAAACGTGCTTCCGGTCCAAGGCCCACATGACTCCATCCAGAACATTGGTGAAGAGGAATGTTCCTAGGAACATAGCCGCCAGCACGGTGGCCAGCCTCCACGGCGCCGCGCCCCCGACGCGCGTGCTGATGCGGCTGGACTCGACGGCGAGGAACACAGCGCCACAGTCTAGGGCCTTTCACTTGTTCCCACTGTAGCTCAGCTCAAGCATCTTCAAGGCTATCCTTGAAGATATCCTTGCGATAACTTGAGTGGCACAGCGCGGCGAGTATGATGGCGAGGACGTGCACGGTCAACACAGGCAGCACGCCGGCAGGGGGTTCCATGCGATGCGCGCTGCGGATTCTGGCCGCACCGCCCGCACCATTTCGGCGCTGACTGGAAGCATTCAGGACTAAACGGCTCAAGTTGAACGGAAAAGAGAAGAGGGAACGAGTGTGCGGCAGGGAAGGAGTGACAGGCCCGGCCCTGCCGCAGAGGCACAGGACGCCGAGGGAGCGAACGAGCGCCGTCCACAGCATCGCGAGCTGCGCCAGCTGCCGCTCCTCCAGAACGTACTCCGTCTCCTTCTCTCGCAGCAGATCGTCACCATCAACCTCCTCCTCCTCCTCCTCTACTTCCGCCTCCTTCGTTTTCTTGTCCTCGTGCTGAATCGTCGGAGTGCGGATTCCCGCGAATGCCGCTCGTACCGTTGACCACTTAGTACCTTCGATCACCACCACCTTTTCCAGCGGGGTGTTCTCTGCGCCGCCGCCGCCACCGAACCCGCGTTCCGCCTGAAACCAAGTGTCCCCTAGGCGATTGGCGCGTGAGTGAAGGCAATGCCTGGCGGGTGGTGGAGCGACCTAACATTCAAGTTTGATTAGAAAGCGGGGCGCAGGGGCGCGGTCGGGGAGCGCACCGTTTCCGGCGGGGCGGAGGTGGAGGCGCTCCTCGCGAAGAGCTTCATCGTTCCCGCTCGCAGCGGCGCGCGAGGCGAGCGCGGCAGGTAGTCGGGTGTCGTGAGATGTGTGCGAGGGACGCGAGGGACGTGAGATGTGCGCGAGGGAGTCAAAGAGTCCAAAAAGTCCAAGAAAGACGATTCGGATCGGTGGGTGAAATTCGAACAGAGGCTCGGGTGCCGTCTCTCGTCCCGCTGTCCATTCCAAGACACAACGCCCGGCGCGGGCCGCGCGTGAGGCGGAGGAGGGCATCGTCTTGTTCCAATCCACCTTGTCGACGCTGAAGATCCACTCGCCACCGCCGCCCTCCGCCGCCGCCGCCGCCATGTGCCGCCGCCGCGTAGGGCATGGCAGATATTGGCCCCCGACCCGCCACTTTATCGACACGCATTTTGAATCTCCGGCGCTGCAGCGATGGCATGCCGTCCAGCCACAGAAGTAGTGTGGTCTCGTTTCGCTGACGAACTGACGACGTGCATATCCCCACTCCGCTCTCGACCATCACGCAGGTGAACTAGTGTTGTCACCATGGCTGCTCCAGCCATTGCAATGCAATGCAGCGAGCGCAAAATTCCTCGATGGCAGCGCCATCCCTGGAATTCAACTTTAAAACTTGGGAGTGGGAGCGGATGAGATATTTCGCAATGGGCCACTCGGCAGGGGCTTACACTAGTCCACTTTTCGGCATGATGTGAGCACTATTTGAAGCATATGTCCAGTGGTTTTGCTGGTTTTACTGACCGAAACGGCTCAGGTTGAGCTGATAAGTGGACGAGTGTAAAGCCCCTGCCACTCGGTGTTTGAAGTCGTCTACATTGTGCTGTCCGCACTCGCTCCATGGTGCAGGCGGTGCAGGTTGAATCGATGAAACTCATGTTGAAAGTGCCTGAAGCTGAGCGCATGGAACCATAATATGACCGCCTTCAACAAACTTTGTTTTCAGAATCAACTTGCGCCCCTACGCCATGGATTGGAATTCAGGCTGTCGCGCAGTACCCGCTCACGGAGCGTTTCCTGATGAGGCGCGTGTACTCGTAGGGGAGGGTTGCTACCGGCGCTGCGCTTCTCCCTCTCGTGGCGTCGGAGCGTCTCCTCGTGGGGTGCGTGGGGGGGGAGAGGGATATTCAGGGCGCTGCGCTGACTCGATT
>Ga0307489_10000472_pt1 | contig 24557 bp, 34 predicted proteins | sample SB12metaG_FD_202247 | JGI IMG/M metagenome (GOLD analysis project Ga0307489, IMG submission 202247) | Sea-ice brine microbial communities from Beaufort Sea near Barrow, Alaska, United States - SB 1.2 | ecosystem: Environmental > Aquatic > Marine > Coastal | place: USA: Alaska | collected... | reverse complement strand
GCTGAAAGGCGCCATTTTTCATTTTCGCGGTCGGTCACCCACGCACCCCACCCCGTCAACTCCGAAAGGCAATCGAGCGCCAGCGCCAGTCGTCGCTTCGCTCTCAAAGCTGGCAAACTAGCGGCGATACGCTCACTCCCGCGGCGGCGGCGGCGTGACATGCCGGGGCTCCGGGCCAAGGCCAGCGCCTTCGGGCACCCCAAGTCGCCGCACGCCGCGGCGCTGACGGAGCGGCCCTTCACCGCCGCCCTGCAGCTGCTGCTCCCTCGCGACTCCCATCCTGCCTCGCCTTCACTGGCCGACGGCGCTTTCACTGACGTGTCCGGCGCTCTGCGACACCCGCCAGAACCTCGCGAGGGCGGCAGCGGCGACGGAGGCGGCGGCGGGAAAGGAAAGGGTGGAAGCTCGCCACCGCTGCCGGACTTCTACGCCGCGCAGCTCACGATGCCCCAACTGCTCGACGAGGGTTTTCTGGCCACGCATGTGAAGGCGCCCGGCAGGGGCTTACACTCGTCCACTTTTCAGCTCAACTTGAGCGCTTTGTATGGGATGAGGGGTGCGCATAGGGGTTGTGTGGCCCGTGTTAAGGGGGTGTTAAGGGTTGCTTAGGGTATGTAGGGTGTTTTCTTGTGTCAGACACGGCTCAAGTTGAGCTGAGAATTGGACGAGTGTAAGCCCCTGGCGCCCGGCGCTCGGCTGTTCGCGCTGTGCGCTGACGGGCGCGTGGACCGCGACGACGTCGCCGCCGTCACTCCCTCGGGCCACGTCCACCTCTCGCTCACGCCGCGGACGTACGCGCGCATGGGCGTCACGGGCAGGGCGTCCGGGGTCGGCAGCGAGAAACACACACACGCACACACACACACCATCTCTCTCACAAACACACCCACACGCACCCAGGCGCAGTAGGTCTACCGTCTCTCAACTTGTCCTGACCAAAACCCACCCCAATGACTCGTGTTTGGTTGACCGCTGTGGTGCGGCACGTACCGGATCCTCTTGAGCGGCGCGAAGACCCCGGGCGGCGCGCTCAAGTTCGCCGCATGCGTGAACCTCGCCAGCCCCAAGTTCAAGCCGGGAGAGCCCTTCCACGACCGCGTCAGGTCTTGCGCGCTGGCGATGGCGCAGGTAGGGCCTGGCAGAAATTGCTCGCCACGTTATACAACGCGTGTTGAGCCCTCGATTCTTCATTTAAATGGCATCCCATGACCTGGCGAGCAATGCACGCGAGGCCCCAGGCACAGGAGGAGGAGCGGCAACAACAACCACCCGGCGGCGGCGGCGGCGGCGGTATCAACGACAGCAGCGGCATTGGTGGAGGCATGTGGTACCTCTGCGCGTTCCAATCGCACGGCGAGGCGGCGGAGGTGGGTTTCCCGGCCGGGTGCGCGGCCATCTCGCTCTGCTCGAAGGTCATCGCGGGGTTGGACGTGCCGGAGCCGCCCCGCTTTTCGGGGAGGAGAGGCGGCGGTGGGTCCGGTGAATCGGAGTCGTCGGGTCGAATGGGAACCACTGGGGACGGGGATGGGGACGCGGATGCGGAAGCGGACGGGAGCGGAGCCGCAGATGGGGACGGGGAGGGGGAGGTGGAGGAGGAGGAGGAGGAGGTGGAAGGGGAGGGGCAGGGGGAGGGGGAGGAGGGCGAGGAGGAGGAGGAGGGGGAGGGGGAGGAGGATGGGCAGGGGGACGTGGCGGACGAGTTAATCGAGTTCCACGAGTGGGTGGGGGCGGTGTCGTGCGGCTGCGTCGGCCGCGAGCAATGCGAGCGCCAGTCAAAGGATGCCAAAAACACCAGCGCCAAGGTCATCGACCATGGGGACACCGGAGGCGGCGGCGGGGGCGGGGGCGGGGGCAGTAGTAGTGTCGAGGCACATAGGTGGGAGGGGCTGCTGCTGCCTTCGCATGTGGAGGCAGGGCCTTACATGGCGCTCGCCTTCCCTTTGCTCAAGCAAATTTGCATTTGCGTCCCTGGAAACCTCTCAAAGTGAAAGTCGATCAAAGATGCTTCATGGGTTACGCCAATTTGGCGGATGTGGTTGGTCAATGCTCACCATGAGAGCGCCTGGAGGCTTGATGCACGCTAGCAAAACAACGAAGCAAACTGAGAAAGGCACTAGTATAATGTGAGCGCCTTGGGGCTCGATGAACGTTCGAAACATTCAAAAGTTTAAGCTGAAAAGGGGACGAGTGTGCGGCCCTGAGATGAGGCTGCGCTTAACTTCTGTCGGGCGGCGGTGAAGGCTGGGTCGGTGCCCTGGGCGGCGCTCACAGCGTGGGGGTTCGCAGACGACCCAACGCGCTCAGGCCTGGGCTCGGGCGGCGGCGGCGGCGGCGGCGGGGTAAGGGGGCGGAGGAGTGGGGCCGGGCCGGGGGCAGGGGCTTACTCGTCCACTTTACAGCTCAACCTAAGCCGCTTTGGTCATACCTCCTCATATCCCCCTGTCTAATAGACTGGGGGATAATCTTGCACCCAACGTATCCCACCGAATGTGCTTACGTCGAGCCCAAAAGTGGACGAGTGTAAGCCCCTGGCCGGGGGCGGACGGCGGCGCGGACGACATCACCTTTGTGGTGCTGCCCGGGGACCGGTACATTCTGTACACACGTCCCGCCGATACATAGCCCGCCGGCCTTGATTGTGTCGCACTAGTTTCGTGTAAGGCGTAATTGCGTGTTAGGCGTGTTAGGCGTAGTCTGTATTATTTCTACATGAGGCTTTGGAATTCATGATACAACATAGCTCTCCATGTCATTCACACTTTGGTACTCCCTTGTTTGTATCAGATTGCGCTACCATATTATGGTTCCGTCGGTTACACATGCGAGCCCGCCGCTCTCTCCTCCTCGTCATCATCCTCCCCCTCCCATGCCCTCCTCGCAACCCTCCCCGCCGCACCCCTCTCCCTCCCCGTCCCCCTTGTCAACGTCGTCCTCCCCGCCCACGGCCGCGTCCTCACCCTCCTTGAGTCGCACAAACTGCCCCCGCACGCGCGGCCGCGCCTCCGCCAGGTGCTTGCGGCTGACGTACCGCACCTTCTTCTCAAAGTTGCGGTCCTTCCTCTTCTTGAGGTATCGCTTGATGGCCTCGGCGCGCCGCTCCGCGCTCGTCGCGTCGGCTCCCACGCGCATGAACGAGCTCTGCTGCTGCTGCTGCTGCAGCTGCTGCTGCTGCTGCTCGACTGCGTTCTGAAGCACGGCGTAGAAGCGGCTGACGAACTCGCTGGAGGCGTTGGACGCGCCCCCCCCGGCGGCGGCGCCCTGCGCGGCGGCGGCAGCGGCGGCGGCGGCAGTGTGCATCTGTTGCGCGTACATGTGCGGCTCCACGCCCGGCGGGCACGGCGGGAACGCAACGCCCGGCTCCGGCATGCTCCCGCACTGCTTACCCAGCCAGTTGCCGTTTGAGCCCGCCACCGTCGGTATCGGGTGCAAAGGCATCCCCATCCCCATCCCCGCCGCAACCGCCTCGGCCTTGGGCGCATGCATCGTCATGAAGGCCTGCATCGCCGTGGGGCCGGGCGGGGGCGAGGGCGGGCTGGCGCCGGGGCCGGGGCCGCCAGGAACTTGCGCCGCGACGTGCGCGGCGACGAGGTGCTGCGGCGGCTGCTGCCGCGGCGGCCGCTGCCGCGGCTGGTGCTGGTGTTGTTGTACCGGTGCACTAGGATGGCGCTGGTAGTGATGGTGATGGTGCTGGTGCTGGTACTGCTGGTGCTCTAGTCCAATGTCTGCCGCCCAATGCTGGTGCTGCATTGCGACATACGCCCCGAGCCAGGGGCTTACACTCGTCCACTTCTCAGCTCAACTTGAGCCGTGTCTGTCACCAGAATTCACCCTTCACACCCTAAACATTCCCTGACACCCCCTTAGCACGGGCTACACAATCCCTGCGCGCACCCCCTATCCCATACAAAGCGCTTAAGTTGAGCTGAAAAGTGGACGAGTGTAAGCCCCTGCCCCGAGCGTGGCCCCGCCCTCGGCGCGCGCCTCCACCGCGGGCTCCACATGGCGGCTCACCACCTGCGCCGCCGCCGCCGCCGTGTCAAGGTTGAGAAAGCTCTGGAACGCGGAGTGGGACGCCCTGCGGCGCAGGCCAATGCGCGGCGCCTCCCCTTCGGCGGCGGCGGGGCGCGGCAGGCTCAGCTCCAGCATGGTGGTGGCGCCGCCGTACGCCTGAACTAGCTGCATGGATAGCCCCCCGATGTTGGCCTCTTCGCCTATGCCCGACCCGAAGCCTCCACGGCCGCACCCGCCGCCGCCGCTGCCGAAGCCGGTGCTTGAGCTGTCGCCGCTGAGGGAGGCGCCGCAGGCCCACTCGTCCATGCCGGTCTGGCCCTGCTGCCCGGAACCTGACGGCGCCGTCTGTCTCTGTGAGCCCAAGCCCCTCGGGGCCGCCGCCGCCTCCACTGCCGCCGCCTCCGCCGCCGCCGCTGCCCCGGCAGCTTTCGCAGCCGTGCCCGCGGCCCTCGCTGCCGCCTTGGTTTCTTTCGCCGCGGCCGCCTTGCCCGCCGCCGCTTTGCCTGCTATCCGAATCGAGCGCTTAGTGTTGCATTCCGCTCCCTCCATCTCCGTCCCCGTCGCGGTCTCCGGACCGGTCTCCTCCAGCGACGACTTGCTCGAATGCGAGCAAGAGGACGAGTGCTCCCCCAGCCCTTCCACCGGTGTCTTGACGGCTGTCAGCGCCGCGCGCCCGTTCGTCGCCTTCGTCACTGCAGCACGAGGGAGAGGACAGAAGAGGATGACGTGACTATAATGCCGAGGAAATGCGGCGAAGAAAACGCCACCTCGCCCGCCCGTTTGGCACTGCACACCCACCCCAGCTGTATGAGGAAATATTGGCAAACGAAATGACACGACACCATCTCCGAGGGACACGACAACCCATCTCCGGGGCAGGTGGGCGAGGGGTGTTGTGCTCACCTTGGTGCCCGCAACTGCGCATCAATCCGGTGACGAAGACCGGCGTGGTGTGGGCGTCCTCCACCAGCTGCACGTGCAGCTGCCGCTCGCTCACCCCCCCATCAGTGGTCGTCACCTCGCTGGGAGCCTTCGCACACGTAAAACCATCCCGGACCGCGCATAAACTCGGCGCCAGGCCCAGCAGCACGTCCCGCGGAGGCGCGGCAACAACCTGCATGGCGTGCTAGCACGTCCGCGCACACACCCGTATGCCTCGGGGCGGAACAGACGGTGCGTGTTGCGCCCTGTGTACAACGCGCGTTCCCGTCTGTGGGAGCCGGAGGTTTTATAACAGCACGGTTCTTTTCTTTTTGTTTTGTTTTGTCTGGAGCCTTTTTTACTTCTGCAGTCGTGGTTCGTCACACGCGGCCTCTACAGCAGCGCGAGCGTGTCGCGCGCAAACGCCTCGGCCTGCGCCAGTCTTGGTGTCGTGCGTGCGACAGCGGCGTGCTGCGCTCGTCAGAAGAGTGATCACGACCACTCGCAAGAACTCTTCGTCGTCCTCATCACGACCCAGGAAATCTGGATCCGAGTCATCGCCTGCCACGTGTCGTGGGGGGCTCTAAAAACATATTGTTGTTGGATACATCTCAACATCGGGTCAACAACGGACATCGACAACAGTTCATCCGTGCACCTTCATGATTGGTCATTGAGTAATATTCCTCGATATAAACCAATGATAAGGCTCGGACAAATTACGCGTACTAGTACCCCGCCCCGACTTTTGGCCGGGCATTCTTTCGAAATATCTGATATCCACCCAGATGCAGTCCATTCGCATCCGCCAACCGCGTCCCAGGTTTAGGGTTTGAGGTTTAGGGTTTAACATCAACACTAGTCATGAAGTGAGGGTGCTGGCACGGTTTGTGGGGCCAAAGCGTGGCCCCAGCGGGAGCACGGCGTCGGTTTGTTGAGCGTCAGCAGAACAAAGCGTGACAACGATGTTATGAATATTAACAATTTCTGGCATCACTCTTCTGGCCCAACGACAAAAAAAACCTTCGAACAATGGCAGCCGCGCCGGGCGAAGATTGCGTCTGACGGTTGTGCCGCCGCCACGGACGCCGCGCTCCCGCGCACTGGACGCAGAACAAAGGCGTGGAATAATCATTTACTGTGTATCATCAGTCTGCTCGCCTTTGCAGAGCAGAGGCCCGACGACAAAACGATCTAAACAACTAGCGCCTGGGCGACATTGCGTGTGGCTGAGTCAGTTGACTTGCACACAACGGGGGCCAGGGCGAAAGCCTGGTGCCTCCTTATACACGCGGAAGCGTCTCTCTCTAGTTGACCTGCATGCCGCCCTTGCCGCCCTCCGCGCGCTCCTCCGCCGTGGGCGCCTCCCCGAACTTCTCCAACAGGTGGTCGGTCTCCACCTTCGATACCAGCAGGTTGACCGAGCTCTTGCCCTTCCAGCACGCGATGGCGATCTCCTCAGGGCAAGGCCACGCACTTCGACAAAGATTGTCAGGATGAACGTTGACACATCAAGACTCTTCAGGCGTTCAGGCGTTCAGGGACAAAGCGGCTGAAGTGAAGATTGCAGTACGGGCTACGTGTCGAGCGGCCCGGCCTCGGGGGTGCTGACGCTGGCCGCCAGCATGGCGCGGTCCGCCGCCGTCTCCACCCGCGGCAGGAACACGCACGACCCCGCCGCCGACGCCCGCACCTCCTTCATGGTCTCCTCGTTCAAGAACAGCGCGCGGTCCGGCCGCTCGGGGTCGGACTCGAGTTGCAGCGAGCGGCGGGTGAGGATCAGCTTGAGCTCCGCCAGCGTGGGGTGTATCACCTGCTTGGTGATGTACGGCAGCATCATGGACAGGCCGTCCTGCACTAGACGGTAGTCACACGTGGCGCCAGCGGAGGCGGAGGCGGAGGCCTCCCCCGCGACCTCCTTATTGTAACCGCGCAAGTTGAATTTGAAAGCAGAAATTGAAAGCAGTATATCACACTTTAGTTTCAAGCGATTAGTTCCAGGCAGTTTGAACTTGGGTTTCATAGGGTAAACCTGCACCGCCCTACCTTATGCTCCTGCCGCTCGAAGATCTTCAGCCCCGCGGCAATCACCTTCAGCTGCTCGCGCACGTCCGCAGGGTACGGCCTGCCAGATCATGGGACTAACACGTCATGTCATGCCATTTAACTCAATAAACGAGGGTGAACATGCGTTGGATGACGGACGTGGCCAGACCCCACCGCGGCGAAATACTCGCGCAGCTTGTCGGTTAGCATGTAGACGCGCTTCGGCCGGGTGTTGTCTGCCGTGCGCGTCACCATGTTTTTGTGTAGCGGCAGCTTCTCACGGTCGATACCGTAGGTCTCACACATGCTGTCAATCACCTTGGGGTCGTTGACGGGGAGCACAGGGTCGAGCCCTCCGAACCCGCCAGCGCCGCGACCACCGCCACCCAGGGGCTTACACTCGTTCCCATTTCCGCTCAACTTGAGCTTACCATGCCCCTTTCCGCTCAACTTAATCTGACTTTGTCCCCCATATAACCCAACGTGACCCGTGGATGTGTCTTGAAGGTGCTCAAGTTGAGCTCTAACGTGAGCGATGTGTTCCCGAAGGTCCTCAAGTTGAGCTCTAAAGTGTGCGAGTGTAAGGGCCTGCCACCACCGCCGCCGCCGCCGCCGGCGGCGCCCTCAGCACCCCGGCGGCCGCCACCGCGCTGCGCCGTGAGCAGCAGCTCGCCCTCGGGCTCCGCCGGCTTGCCGCCGCGCGCCGCCTCATCCGCGCGCTCCTGCCGCAGCTCGAAGGCGTTGCACACGGTCAGCGCTACCTTGACCTCGGCGCAGGGGCTTACACTCGTCCACTCATCAGCTCAACCTTGAGCCGGGTCTAGCACAAAAACACACCCTACACACCCCCTATTACCTCCTATCACCCCCTAAACACCCCCTTCATAACCTCTACATGCACCCCTCATCACACAGAAAGCGCTTACGTTGAGCCGAGAAGTGGACGAGTGTAAGCCCCTGCCTCGGCGCCCTCCACCGTCAGGTCCGCACGCACCGACACGGGCCCGCGCGTGCGCTTGTTCTCGCCACCCACGCCGTCGGGCATCTCCCGCACCTTCTCAAACACCGCGATGAAAAACCCGCCGGTGTCGTCCTCGCAGGAGGGTCACTGAGAACAAGCACTCGAACCGAGATCGGACGTGCCCGCATGACATTCATTAAAGGGTGAACGCGCATATAGATACGCGGAGGAGGAGGAGATCCAAGATCGGAAGAGTGCTTGTTCTGAAGGAGGGTTTAGGGTTTAGGGTTTAGGATTTAGGGTTTAGGGGTTTGGGTTATAAGCCCCCTGCGTGATGCGGCAGCACGCGCATGCAGTTCTCGAGCGGCAGCGCCAGCGTGGCGGCGTCGGCGAACATGGTGGGGTGCAGCTTGTTCTGCTGCTCCGGCCCGTCCATCACATCGTGCTTGCCAAACTTGTCGTGCACCTCCCACGTCTTGACGCCCGGCACGCGGCGCAGGTTGGGCAGCTGCCCAGATGTACCGGCGCAAGTCGAAATTGATAGCAAAATTTAAAAGCAAATCATCATGTTTTAGTTTCAACACGATTAGTTCCAGGCGCTTTCAGGTTGGGTTTGATAGGGTCAACCTGCACCGGCTTACCCAGACATGTCCATGAGCTGCAGCCCGCCGTCGGCCTGCTTCAGCATGGCCGCCACCACCGCCTCGTCCTCGATGGGGTTGAGCGAGCACGTCGAGTACACCAGGCGGCCGCCGATCAGGGGCTTACACTCGTTCATTTTTTCAGCTCAACTTAAGCGTTTTTTATGGGACAGGGGGTGCGCGTAGGGGTTGTGTAGCCCGTGTTAAGGGGGTATTAGGGGGTGTGTAGGGTGTGTAGGGTGCTTTTTGGTGTCAGACACGGCTCAAGTTGAGCTAAGAAGTGGACGAGTGTAAGGCCCTGCCGCCGATCCTGAGGAGCTGCGCCGCCCGCATGGCGATCTTGAGCTGCAGCGGGTGCAGCCCGTTGCCATCACCAAGGGCCAAGCAGATGTTGCCATGAGCCGTCATCGTCATCCCACGTTTTTGTGACCCGACCCTCGGTTCTTGAGTGGATGAGTTACGTGGCAGCCTATGACGTGTTCCTCCGATGGTCTGACAGGGCGTACCATGGCCAGGTTATGGGTTCCAGGTTGGTAAACCTAAACCCTAAACCCTAAACCCTATGACGTGTCCCTCCCATGGTCTGACAGTCCGTACCGTTGCCCACGGTCCAGCGTGGCCAGATGTCGGGCGCCTTGCGCATGGTACCGTCGCCCGAGCACGGCACGTCCACGAGGATGGAGTCGAAGGGAAACTCGCGCCCGCCCTTGGACCAGGGGCTTACACTCGTTCACGTTAGAGCTCAACTTGAGCAACTCCAGGACACCTTCACGAGTTAATTTGGGTTATACGGTGGACGGAAGAGCTCGAGTTGAGCTGAAATTGGACGAGTGTAAGGCCCTGCCTTGGATTTGATGGCCGGGAAGAACTGCGCCTCGTGGTTCGTCACCCAAGAGTAAGGCCCGGCGCATCAATAGGCCAATTTCGGTATATCACTTCCCGCGCCGAGAGCTGACGCTTTGACCGCAACTCTGTATGGGCATTCAACCTGGCGCCCGCTTTCCCTGGCGGAGCGCTGACGCTTTGGCCCCAACTCTGTATGGGCATTTCACCCAGGCGATATACCGAAAATGGCGTATTGGTCGAGTGATACCATACCGGGCACCGGGGAGGGGGTGAATGTGTGCAGGTCCATATGACATGATGAAACGGTGGAGTGAACGGTCGGCGGCCTCACGAGCAGGCAGGGGGAGTTGGCACGCTTGGTCTGGTGCGTGAGCAGGTTGCACCGCTTCATGTCCACATCGTTGGCAATGACGAAGCCGGTGGGGAGTTCGCCGGTCTGGTTGTTGGTGGAGGCGCTGTGCATCATCTCCAGGAGCTGGAAGGTCTTGGACCCCGGCGCCAGGGGCTTACACTCGTCCACTTCTCAGCTCAACCTGAGCCGTGTCCGTCCCAAGAAAACACACTAAACCCCCCCAAAAACCCCCTTAACTCGGGCTACACAGCCCCTACGCGCACCCCCTATCCCATACAAAGCGCTCAAGTTGAGCTGAAAAGTGGACGAGTGTAAGCCCCTGCCCGGCGCCGCGCACATGTCGAGCACCAGATGGTCCGGCGCGATGTTCAGGAAAAACGCGGGAATCATCGACACCACTTCCTGGCGCGTGATGCTGCCGTACTCGTTGGCGCGCTTCACGAACTCGTGGATGCTCTCCAGCTGCGGCAGGCGCCGGGTAAGATTGCAACCGCAAATACTGACACCTTGATCAGTCAGCGGACCATATTGACGCAAGCTTACATGGCACCAGTCTTCACGCAGACTGTACTGGTACTAATGTGCTATTCGTACTGACGCCGATCGCGATTAGAGTGAGGTGGGGGTTCCTTACCGGCGCAGCTGCTGGCGGCTGTAGCTGAACTGCCACGCCAGTTTGTTGGGGTACCACCCGATGGCAGGGGCTTACACTCGTCCACTTCTCAGCTCAACTTGAGCCGTGTCTGACACACAAAAACACCCTACACACCCCAAACACCCCCTAACGCCCCCTGAACACGAGCTACACAACCCCTACGCGAACCCCCAATCCCATGCAAGGCGCTCAATGAGCTGAAAAGTGAACGAGTGTAAGCCCCAGCCCGATGGCCTTGGGCGGCGCGATGGCGCCGCCGTCTTCACCGGGTATCACCTCCTCCTCGCCGCCGCCGCCCTCCTCCATCGCTGCCGGGTCGCCGCGAATTGCGGTGGCGAATAGCTTGTTTTCGATGTGGTCGCGGATGTCCATGGCGAACTTGCCGCTGTTATACAATCAGTGGGGAGGGGCGCGGCGTCAGAGTGGAGAGGAAGGACGCAGACGGCAGAAGAAGAATGCCAGTTGAGTGTCAACCGAAGGAGGAGTGAGGAGTCGTATGGAGGCAGGGAAGGATGAAGGCATCGGCGCAGCGCGGATTGGTCTGCGTCGCGAAGCGGCGCGGTGATTCCCGGGCCGATGACACACGCGTGGAAGAACACAAGGGAACGCACAACACGCGAACGACACCGCGGTCGTACGTGTGACGTCGGTAGATAACTCCTCAATTTTTGCTTCCGGGACTTGGTTACGTGGGACGGCATCGGCACGCACCTCCCGTTGATGCGAAAGGAGGTGGGGAGCGGCGTGCGCAGGCAGGCCATGAAGTCGTCCCACTCTGCCTCGGGGCAGATCTTCTGCGCCTTGTAGTACGCCTCGAAGTGCTTGTTCTCCTCCGCGCAGGGCACGAGCACCCACTCCCGGCGAAAAGCTCAAGGACGCGTCTTCATGAGAGTTCCGAGTTCCATTAAAATGGAAGGTAGATTCAAGTGGGAAGACCGTAGCGGCGGCTTGATGCTCACCAGCGCACCGGCTGGTCGTGGTGGTTTCGGGAGCGCGGCGGGTGACTTGGAATGGGCATTGGTGCATGGCCTCGCCTTCTCGAGGCTGGCGTATTCGCCATTCCGCGCGGCCTTCTCCTTTGCTGGGTCCCACACGTTCTCGCGGCTCTTCTTGAAGTCGCGCTTCAGCATGCGGTCGTCCCCGCCGCCCGCCTTGCGCTTCGCGCCGCGCCCGCCGCCGCCGCCGCGCCCGCCGCCGCCGTTGCGACCCATGCTTGTCGCGGGGTAGTGACCGCTATCGTGCGACGATATCGCGTGGCTCAAGCAACCGGCGTGAACGTCAGAGTGTGCGAGGACGCTCCGTCAGGTGGCTGGTGGGTGGACGAGCGGCGCCGCCACCTGTCCAGCTCACCAGCTGGCAGCTGACTAATTGCCCATACAGCAACAATGGCCTTCGAGGGACCGGCAAATCACCCACTTTTCCTCGCACACCGACACGCGGTTTCCACACATCGAGCAACATGGGTGACTACTACGGCGGCGGCGGACAGCAGGGCGGCTACGGCGGCGGCGGACAGCAGGGCGGCGGCTGGGGCGGCGGCGGCGGCTGTAGGGCAATCTCTTGTGCGCCGTTGAAACTTGGGTATAATTCACCCCAAAACAAACACCTGCATCCAAACTCGCAGGTCTCGACGGCGGCGGCGCTGGCGTTTACCTGACTAAACCGTATGCATGGGGTGACTCTGTGAGAAGACCAGGAGCGTGGCGGAGGCGGCGGCGGCTACGGCGGCGGCGGCTGGGGCGGCGGCGGTGGCCGCGGCGGCGGCGGCAACATCCGCCCCGGCGACTGGCAGTGCCCCGCCGGCTGCGGCAACGTCTTCGCTTCCAAGAACGCCTGCTTTAAGTGCGGCGGGCCCAAGCCCGAGGGCGCCGGCCAGGACCAGGTCAGTCATCCACTCTCCCTCACCTTCTTCATCGCGCGAGCCATTCAGCCTCGCGCGCCCACCCGCCACCGTTTGGCTAGGTTGGAGAGAAACGAAACAATCCAATCGTACTACCATCCCCGATCTATCTGCAAATGCGTTCAGGCCCCGCCTCACCGTGGCGTTGGCTGCTAGATCGGAAAGCACCTCGCTTTCGACGACGCTTTCGGCGCCGTTCGACCTTGACGTTTGGATCGCGCGTGTGTTCACTGCCCGTCCACTTCGACGCCCCCTCTCCGCCTTTTCTTTGGTGGAGTCGAGTAACGATCGCCCGAATCGTCGCGTTATCTAATAACCTACTCGGTCCAGAGAAGCAAACACACCTGCCATTACTTCTCACCGTTGTCTCCGTTTTACGTTGTGCAGGGCGGCGGCTACGGCGGCGGCGGCGGCTGTAAGGCCCAGTATCATCCACGCACATTGACTGTTCTTACACAGGACCCCCCCGCCTCTAAGGTCTGGTGATCAACGTCGCTCGGTCCAGTCTGTAGACACCTCACACGTTGGCACTCAAAGTCAGCACACACTGCCAATTTACCACCGAAGAGGTCCAGTTTACTCACCACAGAGATCCGTTTGATGCTGGGCCTTACGTGCAGACCAGGATCGCGGCGGCGGCGGCTTCGGCGGCGGCGGCGGCTGTAGGGCCCGCGCCTTGAACCGACTTATTCTTGCTCATCATCTCATTTTCCGCAAAAACTATAAAACTTTATCCAGCCTTTGCGACCAGACAACGACAGCAGTTCCCGGCCACAGTTTAACTCACCACCCAAGAAGACGTCTTCCACCACGTCATTCGCGGGTGCCTCCCTTCCGCCTCTAAGGTCCGGTATGAACCACCTGAAACGCTCATGTCACATGGACACCATACACGTTGGCACTCAAGACACGGCCAGTCAACGAGAACTCACCTCATCACCGCAGAAATCCGTCCAGTCCAAATCACTCACCGCAGAGATACATTGATGCCGGGCCTTACGTGCAGACCAGGACCGCGGCGGCGGCGGCGGCGGGCGCGGCTTCGGCGGCCCCACCCCGCGCCCCGGCGACTGGGACTGCCCGCAGGTAGGGCCTGCCAGATACTGCCCACCACGTCATCAAACGCCTGTTGAACCCTCGTTTATTGACTTCACTGGCATTTTATGACGCACCGAGTGATAACTTCCAGGCCCTTGCCTGCCACGTCATCGGTACGTATGTTAAACCCTCGTTTCTTTAGTCATATGGCATTAGATCAACGTGTTCCTGCCACAACATGTAGCGGGCCCCACCCCTCGGGCTGCGGCCTGGTGTTCGCCTCCAAGAACGCGTGCTTCCGCTGCGGCCTGCAAAAGCCCGAGGGCGCCGGCTCCCAGTACGGCGAGCGCCAACAGGGCGGCTACGGCGGCGGCGGCGGATACAACAACGACCGCGGCGGCGGTGGCGGCTACAACAACGACCGCGGCGGCGGCGGCGGCGGCGGCTACAACAACGACGAGTACCGCAGCAGTGGCCGCGCCGCTCAGGTACGGCCTGTTGCATGTCACTCACCACGTCTTAGGGTGCAATTCAACTCAAGAGACAAGGGTGTTGATGCGGTGAATGACGTGGCAAGCAGTTTCTGCGAGGCGACCGCTCTACTTGTAGGAAGTGGCCGACAGCCTGCCCCCGCGCCGCAGTGATGACCAGCCCCCTGCCGACCAGTAAACGCGCTGCCGCGCCCAACGCCCCGCCCGCCCACCTGCCGACCCATACGTCGGTCGCACGGGCGTCGGCGGTTCGATGTGTTGCCGCGTGATGCCGCATCGCTGGGACGGGGCGCCTTCGTTTCCCTCCTCGCTCCTCACTCCTCAGATTAGCCTGTTCATAGCAGCTTTTTGGACTTGCATCAGAATAATACATACTTTGATACCTTGTAATACGTGGATATCCAGCCTTTTCTTTGTCACACACGTGTTTCACACGCTCCTAAGCTCCTGCTGTTCGCACATTGCGCATATCACACGATCCTGCACAGCACATGTGCGATGCGTTCATGTCGTCCCACCTGCACCACTTCAATGGTATGGAGACCCTGATCGAGAAGCTAAAGGCCGGCGCCAACACCGGATGACCAGTGAGGGGGCACGCCCGTCGTACGTTGCACCGCAGATGGGTCCATCTTGTTTCGAACCTCGATCATCGCATCGCATTGCATGGTTCAATTGGAAATTTAGGCTTACAGGTTGCTCCTGTCATGAGCATATGACTTCATGAAAATGCCAAGTCACGTAGGTTGTGCTAGATCTCTCAGTCGGCATAGTTCAACGGCGCCGGGTCTATGAGTGTTTCGAGCCACTGGGATTTCACCGCATCGCATTGCTTTGTCAACGAAGAAGATATCAAGTTGCGCTGTACTGACATGCTATTGCACGCGCCCGTCTCCGAGCCACGACGGCGTCTCGAAACGAGTATGACAAAGTGCGTGAAACCACTTAGACACCTAGCAACAAGTGTACTAAGTCGTCCAAATGGAGCGTTCTGATTGGTCGAGCGGGCACTGAGTCAGACTAAGTAGCACCAAGTCAGACAAGTGTCTAAGGGGTTTCACGCACTTTGTCATACCAGGCCCATGCTCCCGCCCCCGCTCAGTTTCCCTGCAGCGCGGCGCTGACGCCAAATGACAGCACGCTGCCCGCGGCCAGGCCGGCTATGATGGCGAGCGATAGCTTGGACCCCTCCTCGGCCCGCTTGCTCAGCGGCACCAAGCCCGGGCCCCACATCATACAGGTGCTATATGTAGGGCATGGTAGACATTGCTCGCCACGTCATAGGGCGTTGTTTAATTCAAGAGAAGAGGATTCAAAGTGCGATTGATGACAGGGCCTGGCAGATGTTTCTCGCCGCGTCATGTGGTGCCTTACAACTCAAGAGACGGGGGGTCAAAGTGCGTCGGATGATCTGGCGAGCAATATTGGCTAGGCCTGCCTGCCCTGGTGCCCGTTGGTGAACGCCAGTAGCGCGATCAGAACCGCCGGGGCGAGGTCCCCGGCGGAAGGGACATTGAGAACAGGCACTCGAGTCCGTCGGATCATGACTTACCGTCAGGGTGGATGTTGGTGTCTGCCTGGGGAAACGTGAGCGTGGTATGACCGAGGCCTGAGGGGCTATGCTCACTCAGCGCAGTGAGTCCCTAGTCTGTACCACGTCAAACCAGGCAGAGACCAACACACAAAGACGCGCGGACTGGGTTCCTCGATTAAAGGGTTTAGGGTTCAGGTTTAGGGTTTAGGGTTTAGGGTCTGGGTTCCTCGATTAAAACGTCGGTCGAGTGCTGGTTCTCAATGACCCCCGTGCCAGGTGGCCAGCAGGCGGGGCACTAGCCAGCGGCGGGGGGTGACCACGTTGCACATGAACAGCGGCGGCAGCAGTGCCAGGCTGTAGTGACTCAGGTGGAAATTGAAAGCAAAGTTTGAAAGCAGTTTATCATATTTTAGTTTCAATCGCTGATACCATAAGCGGTTTCAATACGGGTTTTGATACTGTCAACCTGCACCGCCCTACCAGCCGCGCTACGGCCATCGCCACCACGCTGCGCCCCGCAGTGTACCGCCGCAACTTCAAATTGACAGCGTACTTTGAAAGCAGTTCATCATATCTTAGCTTCAAGCGCTGGAACCAAGTGTGGTCGACCCGGGGTCAACCTGGGGTGAAGCTGCAACACCCTACCTTGAGCGGCGCCTTGGGCCACACGTTTGCCGCGCACCGCCCCGTGAAGTAGGGAACACTCAACTCAACAGTATGACGAAGTATGTGAAGCTATGACTCAATGACTGAACTCATGTGAGTTGCATTGAGTTTACTGATTTGTGATTGGTCGAGAGGAACATTTATAAACTCAATGTCCTCTCGACCAATCACACATCAGTCAATTCAATGAAACTCAATGCAACTCAAATGATTTCAGTCATAGCTTCACTTTCTTTGTCATAGTGGCACGTGGTAAGATCACCGAATGTCACACACAGGCGTCGGATTGAGTCAGCCGCACCAGCGGCGTGTTCCGGATGTGCCACCAACAGTACTGGCACGCGATAACATCACCCACAGCTATGAGCACACACACACACGCACACACACCGACGACGTGCCAGGTTCAGGGTTTAGGGTTTAGGGCTTAGGGATTAGGGTTTGTGGTGTGTGCAAACGCAGCAGCCCCACCACAAAATCCATGACGTTGAAGAGGAGGAAGACAGACGGCACCCAGATGTAGGGGCGCAAGTTGAAATTGGAAAACAAATGAAAGCGGTTCATCATATTTCAGCTGCAAGCACTGAAAGTAAGGATTGTCAATCCGGGGTCGACCCGGGGTCAACCTGCGCCGCCTTACCCAGAGATCGCCGAAGAACCTGCCCGCGGTCGGGTTCGGCAAACACGGGGGCACCACGGCGGGGTTGCGCGCGCTGCATATGGAGGAGGTCACTGCCGGGAACACGGAGAGCGTTATCGTGAACGTGATGAATACCGCGAGGCGGTAGTAGGCCACTTCTGACCAATACTTCGACGGCGAGGCGCGGAAGGTGGTTAGGGAGGCGGCGGAGGAGGAGGTCATGGGTAGGGAGAGGCTGCCGTCATCACCCTCGCCCCCAGCCCCCCCGCCCCCGTCCCCGCCCCCGCCCCCGTCCCCGCCGCCGCCGCCGCCGCCCTCTCCGCCGAGCCCAAGCCTGCCCTCACTACCCCGGTAGTGGTTACCTGCATCCTCTTCAGCATTATCATCACTCCCCTCCGCCAACCCGTCAAGCAGCGGAACCGTAACCGCCGCCGCCGCCACTGCATCCCTGGGATCGCCGTCGCCGCCCCCTCCGCCGCCGCCGCCACGGCTGTCGCGCTGCCTCTGCCGCTTCCACCGCGCCTCCCGCTCGTTCTCCTCCCGCCGCGCCCACTCCGCCGCGTCGGTGTGGTACCGGTAGAAGGGCACGCGGGCGAGGAACAGGCAGGCGATGAAGCACGCGAAAATGATCGCTGCCGCTGTCAGGAAGTACGCCATCGCCTGCGCCGCCGCTGCCGCCTCCGCGTCGGGCCCCGCGCCCCCTACCGCCGCGCCCGACCCCGCCGATGCCTGCTCGTCCATAGCGAACCTCCATAGACCCACTCCGGTCGCATCCGGCGCCAAAGCAACACCTCCTCCGCCTCCACCTCCGCCTCCCCCGGACCCCCCCAAAACCCCGGTCTCGTTGTACGCCCCCACGCCTTTGTCTTTGTGGCGCCCCACCGGGAGGCTCAGCGTTGACACCATCGCCACCACCGCGCTCAAGGGCCGGGCAGATGTGATGTAAAGCACTTCTGTGTTGCAAGTCTGATTATCCAACACGATGTAGTAAATACAGCACACAACATTGACCCTCAATCTTGCTCGCCGCGTCAAAGGATGCCAGTCAACTCGATAAATGAGAGTTCAAAACGCGCGTCAAGGTCGATGATGTTGGCGGGCAACATGCGGAGGTTCCTGCCGCGCTGAGCACCCCCGCGACCGCCTGCCCCCCCATCAGCGCTTGGTTGTACATGGGCGGCAGGTTACTCGCCAGCCCGAAGGAGCCCCCCTGCAGGGGCTTACACTCGTCCACTTTTCGGCTCAACTTAAGCGCTTTCTGCGGGATAGGGGGTGCACTCAAGGGTGGTGTAGGGGTCGTTTAGGGAGTGTTTAGGGGGTATTAGGCGGTATCAGGGGGTGTTTAGGGTTTATCATGCGTCAGAAACGGCTCAGGTTGAGCTGAAAAGTGGACGAGTGTAAGCCCCTGCCCCCCTGCACCACCGCCGTCAGCACCCCCAGCAGCAACAGCGTGAGCAGTGTCCAGGCCATCATACCGTCGCCGCTCAGGCTGCTGCTGCCCACCCTCGTGAGCCCCCCCATCAGCGCGAGCAGCAACGACATGCCCCGCACCTACGGCCCGCCAGATTCATCGGTCGCCGCGTCACAAGATGCTAGTCAACTCAACGAAACGAGGGTTCAAAGCGTGTTGGATCCTGGCAGATATAATTGCTCGGCACGTCATCGAATAGGATGCCAGTCAACTCAACAAAACGAGGAATCGAACTTGAAAAACGCGTTGGATGTCGTCGCGGGCGATGTCAACATCTGCATGTGCCCACCAGCAGCGGCGCGGGCACCTGCGCGAAGGGCGGCAGGCGGTGGACGACGCCCCCGAGGCGCACGAGCAGCGCCAGCGTCGCGAGGTTGGACACCATGTACGTCATCCCGAAGATGCTCTCGAAGTTGTTGGCCAACGCGGGGGTGTACGGGTGCACGAACAGCCGCCGGTCGAAGTACGCGCGCTCGGTGATGAAGACGTTCCACGCGGTCGGGCCAGGCGGATATTGCCCGCCACGTCATAGGGTGCCGCTTTAGTCAACAGACGAGGGTTCAAAGCGCGTTGGATGACGTGGCGAGGAATATTCGCCGGCCCCACCATGGGAATAATGTACCGAGGCCTACGAGGAACAGGATGCCGTACGCGACGCCATACCTGTGGTGGGCGAGAGCAGACGTCAGCGAACAGCGAACGGCCATTCACCACAGTATCCCGGAGGTATGCACACCGCATGGGCACCAGATAACCGGAAGATGGGAGAGAGGGACGGACACCACCCGAACAGCGAAGGGCCTTCACCAAAAAGGCAAAAACACGGTGGTCAGGTGGGCACCCAAAAACACGGTGGGCGGGGGGAGGTTGGGAGGTTGGGGGGGCGCGAGTACACAGTCCTTCGGTCGCGGTGCGCACCTGTCGCGGGGCGCGGGCGACTCCGTCATCCCGAGCTCCCCCGTTGCCGCGCACAACACAGCCCACTTCCCTCGGCGCCTTTTCGACTGGGGCGTTGCGCGTTGGAAGCCCGACTGCCCGGCCGCCCGGTCGTCATCGTCAGCAATTCGAAATCTCGCGCGTTTTTTGCTCGATGAAACCCAAAGTTACGAGTAGCCGATCGGCCACCAGTGAGGAGCGGCGATGGTTCTCGCGCTCTGCCGCCGCCCCATGCCCTCGTGCCTCGCCGTGCTGGCGTGCGCGCTGCTCGCGGGCCCGCTGCTGCCAAACGGCGGCGGCGGCGGCGGCCTCGCATCAGCCAAGGTGGTACTAGGGACGTCGGCGAGCGGCGTGACGCCACCCGGGGGTCGCGGCACCGCCAAGCAGGTGTACAAGACCAACGTGAAGGCCTCCGCGAGACCTGCCATAGGGAAGTCCTTGACGCTGCCCGAGGCAGGCGGCGGCGGCGATGGTGAGGACGAAGCAATGGTGGTGCCGTTTATTGCGGGGCAGGGTCTGAACAACCAGCTGTGGGAGTACCGGGCAGCGGCCACCGTGGCCCGCGCCCTCAACCGCACACTGTGCCTGGAGCCGGCGCACCGCTTCTACCTGACCACCACGGGGCGCGAGTTCATCCCATTCAACGAGCTCTTCGACGTGGAAGCCATGCGCGCGCACGTCCGCGCCGTTGTTGGAGGCGGCGCCTGCGCGCGCGCGTGCGGCGGTCGCATCCACCGCATGCTAGCGCTCACACAGAAGCCCACGGAGGCGCCGAAGAACCCATACACCATCACGGACTGGCGGCCGGGGTCGCTGCTCAAGTTCGGCGGTAGCACGGGGTTCCGGGCCGTGCCGCCGCCCACCATGGTGTACGTGGCGCCGGGGACGGTGGACGATCTGGAGGGGGTGGGGACGTTCATGGAGAGGCCGACGTCGGGGGCGCGGTGCGTGGGGTTGCAGGGCACCGGGGGGTTCGACCAGATCGAGGGTGAGAAGACGCGCTGGACGGCGGCGCTGAGGACGGCGCCGCGGCTGCTGGCCGGCGCGCGGCGCGTGCAGCAAGAGCTCCTCAACGACGAGCCATACCTCGCCATTCACTGGCGCTTCGAGGAGACGAAGTGCGCAGGATACGGCGTCAGCATCGGGAACGGGCGTGACGCCGGCGAGCTGGTGCGCGCGGGGCAGCGCACCGCCACCAAGGGCGGCGGTGACCTGTGTTTCTTCGCCGGCGTGGTGCCGGACCAGAAGCCCGTCAAGATATGGCTACGCATGGTGAGCCGCGAGCAGGTGGCGGCGGCGGTGCTGCGCATCATGGCCGAGCACGGCGTGAAGCGCGTCTTCCTGGCCACGGACGGTAAGGACGAGGAGCTGGTGGGGTGGGTGAAGCGGAAGACAGGGGCGGTGACGCTGGGGGACCTGCCGCGAGGCTGGGACGCGGTGCGGCTGGCGGACAACGACATCGCCTCCCGCCTCGAGCAGCAGCTGTGTCAGGACTCCCACGTCTTCATGGGCACGCAGGGCAGCTCCTGGACTTTGGCCGTGATCGAGGACCGATTCAAGAGCGCGGGGAAGACGTATACCGCCGACAAATGGGGAGGTCTGCTCACGCGGCCGAGTGCCACGTCTATGTTCTTCGACATGGAGGTGTGCGATTGCGAGTGGACCCCGGCGGACTCGGAAAAAGCGAGGGCGGGGCTCTGGAAAACATAGCGTGCCGGCGACTGCGAGTGGACGGAGGCAGATTCCGAGGCGGTGCGATGGGGGTTGTTGACCACATAGTGTACCGTTGCACACCTTAGTCGCGGGTGTTCGACTGCGAATGGACCCCGGCGGACTCCAATCACGCGCAGGGGCGCTCTAGACCGTATAGTGTACCGGTGTGGTGGACGGAGGCGGACTCTGAGAAGGCGGGGCCTCTAGTGTGCGATTGCGAGTGGACGGAGGCTGACTCGGAGAAGGCGCGGCGGGGGCTCTGTACCACGTAGTGTACCGGTGCACACCTTAGTAGTAGCGACGACTTGAGTAGCGCCACGTGGTGACGGTTGAAACCACAAGGACTTGATTATCATAAATACATTAATTACCCATTCCTAATAACAATAATAAAAGTTAGCCAATCAAATTTGAGCCCAAAGGACATTTATTACGCACTACTGGTGAACTGGGAGTCTGGGACGTAAACTTGACCGCGTTTCAACCTTTTTGAACCCCTTTCGAATTGATAGCGGTATTCCATACTCCACCAAGAAGTTGTTTTAAACCCCTTCATCATGCGCCAGTCAAAGTTGGACTGCACACCCCCCCTGCGGTCTCATACCAGTCTAACCGCCCCCCCGAGTCGGCTTAATTGTGTATTAGACTGCAGTGGGCCGCGTGCCGCCTCGCGTACTAGACTGGGGGGTGAGTCCAACGGGTTGGTGTATTACACGCCAGTGTCACGTCCCTGACAGCCTGAGATACAAGGTATGGAACGCTACGTCATCACGCGGGGCGCACGCCCGCGGATCTGTGTACTCGTAACAATCGCGGCGAAGAGGAGCGATGGGATCCGAGCCACAGACGGACAGAGGCTGTCTGAGTGCGCGCAAGCGGTGGTCGCTTTCGCTTTCCCTTGACCCGGAAGCCCTACAATTGCTCTGGAATCAGTCATCGCCCGAATGAAACCGCTGCCCACCCATCAAATTTGAAAATTACCGTCAGTCTGTCGTGACAGAGTGTACTGAGAGCCCGCATGACATCATGGAGGTCGCTGGTTGACCCATACACAGTGCAACCGGATTGCACTTTTGCTCTTTTCATGTACTCGTTATTGGTGATGGGCGGCGCGCCAGGGATTTATGAAAGCCTTGAACGGAGAGCCGCGCGTGCGCGCACCGATAATTGACTGCTGCCGTAACTTTCAGCGTGACCCTTATCGCTTGCGCGCTGGTTTGAAAGTTGCGGGCCCGGGTCGGCGCACCATAGATGTTTCCGAATCGGACCCGGGGTCAGTCCGATTATGACCGGCTTGGACTGAGGGGTCGGGGTGGAGCGATAGCGTGACTGACTGGTATTAGACTCGTATTAGACTGGTATGAGACCGCAAGGCAGGGGTGTAGTCCAACTTTGACTGGCGCATATATTTGCATCATCTTTTGGCATCGTTATTTGTCAATCTCGTTTCTGTAGTTATTCGTCAATGTTTTCCTACTGGTACATGCATCACAGTTGCCAGGGCCTAGAGCTTAACACGTGTCGGCGTGCGGGTTTGGGCGTTGGCCCCTAATTATAGTCCGCCGCAGCCAGTCAGCTGAACGATTGAACTATTAAAAACACAAAGAAGGCGGCGTGGGAGTCGCCGCAGGACTCGTTCGATGCGTCCATGACGCAGCGCCCCAGGATGTACCACGCACTCATCGGCCATTTATGCAGTAAGAGGGTTGGTTAAGCTCACCATGTGAAGCGCCTTGGGGCTCGATGAACGTTATAAAAACTAATAATAAAAGTTGGAGAGCGCCTTGCACCGTTTCCATAAGACGATCAATCCGCCTTTTCGTTCGCCCTGCTGGGTGCGGGAAGCAGTACGGATTGGAGTAGCCCCCGCAGGGGTCCGTCCAAAAACAGGTTCCACCCCGACGCCACCACCACCCACCAGGGCCGCACAAGGGTATTCCACCTCAAATCTTCCTTTCGTCCCTCATACCATTTGAGTTTCCCCACTTAATACCTGAACGCCTCAAAGGCACGTGACTTGAGGCGATGTACATCTGTGGGGATGAGGGTCCGGCCCCGCCATGGACTAAACCCTAAACCCTAAACCTGGCACGTGACTTGAGGTGAAGGGTTTAGGTTTCAGGGGTCAGTTAGGGTTTAGGGTTTAGGCCGGCCCCGCCATGGACGCCGCCATGCCGGCGACCCACAGCACGCCCACCGCGGCAAAGTCAGCGAGGGAGCCGGGAAGGAAGGCGGGATATGAACCGCCACTGGCGGCGCCGGCGACGAGGGCGGTGAGGTCGGAGCGTGCTTTGTGGTGGTAGGCTAGTTCCATGATGTATCGGTGCAAGTTGAATTTGAAAGCAAAAGTTGAAAGCATTATACAACACTTTACTTTCAATCGCTTAGTTCCAGGCGCTTTCAACGTGGGTTTGATAGGGTCAACCTGCACCACCCCACCATGAGGACCCGGAAATGCACCATGTTGATGGCGTATGAGAGCCGCGCGATTGGCACGAAGCCGCGCCAGGACAGGAAGCTGCGCAGCCGCGGGGCAAGGCCTCGCAAGAAATAGAGCTACTCAAAATGTCTTTCCAAGTCCTTTGACATGTTCTCCGGCCCTCGTTTCCTGCGTTGAACGCCACCCGCCGGACGTTTTGAGCGTTATCCGCCGCCCCCCTGCGTGAGGGTCACAACACGGGGGGCAGGGCGAAAGCCAAGTGCTCCCTTCTACACGCAAACACGTCTCCCTCTCTGTATAGGTCTCTCTCTGTCTTTATCTGTCTCTCTCTCGCTCTCTCCCTCTCTCGCTCTCTCTCTATCTCGGTGTGTGTGTGTGTGTGGCGGGCCCCACCACGCGCTGTGCGCACCGTGACTCGCGGGGACCAGCGCAGAGTACAGGAGGACGGCGGTGGCGCCGGCGAACATGTTGCGGAGGGCGCTGGTCATAAACGAGTGCGCCTCGGGCTAGGGCCCGGCGGATACTGCTATTGCTCGCCGCATCACAGGATGCATTGTGACGCGCAATGTAACGCAAGAACCGAGGGCTGGACATGCGTGTCAATGGCGCAGCGGGCGTAATGTGTTAGTCCCGGCCTCGGGCGGGACGGAATCGGCCTGGCCCGGCGGGGGTGGGGGTTGCAGCGCCAGGCCGCAGGGTCATTGAGGACCAGCATTCCACCGAGATCCGAGCGTGACATACCTTCAGTCTGCATGCTCATTCAGACGCGCGCAAGAGGAGGAGATGATTCAACATCGGTCGAGTGCTTGTTATGAATACCTGGGGGTTTAGGGTTTAGGGTTTAGGGCTTAGGGTTTAGGGTTTGGGGCTTAGGGTTTAGGGTTTAGGGTTTAGGGCGAATACCTCCCCTGCCAGGCACAGGACACCGAACGCCATGACGTGCGCCCACCACCGCACGCCGTGCTTCCACCACGCCACGCGCCAGGGCCGCCCAACTATTCCTTGCCACATCATAAATGCCAGTAAACTCAAGAAACCAGGGCTCAGAGTGCGTGTCGAAAACATGGCGGGCAACAGGGCCGGGCAGATATTGCTCGCCACGCCATAAGATGGTCATTTACATGCAGAAACGAGGATGGACAGGGCGTGTCGATGAGGTAGCGGGAAATTCTTGCTTGGCCGTACCACGGGCGCCGCCACCACCCGCCCCGCTGCCCCCGTCGCCGCAACCCGCCCCCCTCCCCCCGTCGCCGCCCCCGCCCCCGCCCCTGCCCCGGCCGCCGCCCCCGCCGCCG
>Ga0307489_10000471_pt1 | contig 24560 bp, 27 predicted proteins | sample SB12metaG_FD_202247 | JGI IMG/M metagenome (GOLD analysis project Ga0307489, IMG submission 202247) | Sea-ice brine microbial communities from Beaufort Sea near Barrow, Alaska, United States - SB 1.2 | ecosystem: Environmental > Aquatic > Marine > Coastal | place: USA: Alaska | collected... | reverse complement strand
ACGCGCACACACTAAACCTAAATGGCTAACAAACGGGCATGTGGAGAGAACATACACTAACCAATATACTAAAGGCCAAAATGTTAGGTATTTTGATGAGCAATGAAATAGACAGAAGTTTTGAGTATTTCTTATATGAAGACCACCTACTCACTGTAGATGTATGGTACGAGCGGAAAACACCCAGAGATAGTTTTGAGATAACCGAAATATCAGTCTGCAATTCCGACAATGAAGAAATAGATTTGTCTGTTTTTAACGACTTATATATTCGGCGTTTTGCGTCTACAAACATGATTTCTGTCGCGCAAGATATTACAGAAACCGCCGAAGATTGGGCGGCAATCAATTAACCAAACTTAATAAAGGAAACTAAAATGAATTTTGTACCGCCTAAAAAAATAAATACTGAGCGCAAAATGATGGCGATCTCAGAACCCGCGCATAAAATTATGACGGAATATGCCCTACGATATGAAACCTCGATGACTAAAATGTTAGACGCTATCCTGGCGGCTCATGTTCATGCTTATCCACTAAACAAAAAAGGACAAAAAAATGATTAAATTAATATCTGAAAAAATTGTAGTTAAGCTCGGCATTAACGAACTTAAAGTGCCGACTGGAACTAACATCTGCGGTTTTGTTAATACTGCCAAAGGCAATGAGCTTGTTATTACCTATGACAGATCAAACAAGAAAAAGACTGAGGATATTATTATCGCAGTTATTGAAGTAGGCGGAAAAGCGTTGCAAATCGACAAAGGCCGCAACGTAGTGCATGTCGGAACAATCGCTAGTATGGATGATCGCGTCTACACAGCTTACGGCTATCAATTAGCGGCTCAACAAGAATTGGACGTATAATGCAGCACTATAAGTACGGCGGTTCAACAGCCGCACGAACTATAGCCTGCCCTGCTTGGTTAGAGCTATCTGCCGAGATGCCAAAACAAGCCACAAGCAGTTTTGCCGAGATAGGGTCTATGCTTCATGATTGCATGGAGAATATTCTACTCGGCGATAAAACTTTGGCAACGTGCGTAGGGTTTAGACGCGGTAAATTTGTAGTTACAAACGATTTAGTAACTGAAAAACTTATTCCTGCAAACAATGCTTTTACAGAACTATGTGAAGAGTACAGCCTGTCAGAGTATGAAGCGGAAGCCACAATGCAGTGTAGCGATACTATCGGCGGTACAGCAGATTTTATTGCAGTAGGCAAAGATGTAGTGTGTGTAGGCGATTGGAAATTTGGTGACGGTATTTCTGTATCGCCAGATCACAGCGCACAAGGTTTATTTTATGCCATGCTTGCGCGAAAAGAAATACCAGATTTGTTTGAGGGGCGCGACCGACTTGTTATTGCAATAATACAGCCAAGCAATAGAGGCGAGGATACCCTGAGAACTTGGGAAACCGAAATGGCTTATCTCGATTGTTATGAGGCTGAGTTTATGGAAGCTGTCAGGCGGGCAGAAGAGGGCGGTCAGAAGCCAATGCCAGGCGATCACTGTAAGTGGTGTCCTGCTGCGCCAACCTGTCCTGCAAAGACCGGACTTATACTACAAGCGCAACGACTAGCACCAACGCAACAAAAAACAGTATCCGAGGCTCTAGCTGTAGCAGAAGAATTAGATGCTTGGATAAAAGATGTGCGAGCTTTTGCTCACGATCAGATGGAGCTTGGTGTTAAATTTGACGGATGGAAACTTGTACAAAAGCGAGCCATTAATAAGTGGCACGACCCTGATACAGTCCTAGGACTTGTACGCAAAGCAAAGAAATTAAAGATAGAAGATTGCGTGGACAGTAAAATAAAATCGCCCACGCAGCTCAAGAAAGTATGCGCTACAAAAGGAATTGACTTTGAAAAATTCGAAGACTATTGTAGTGCTACTAGCTCTGGAACTACCATCGCTCGACATAGCGATAAAAGACCAGAGTACGTGGCGGTGAGAGGGCTTAAAGCTCTTAGAGATCGTTTTTAATGAAACTTAATTGATAACAGAAAAGGAAATAAATATGTCAAACCTACCTACAAAAATGGACGATATGCTAAAGGGGCTACAAGCCGCTAAAGCAAGAATGTCAACGGCTTCAGCCGGGACAGGCGCAGACTTTCTACGGCTGACTAAATTAGCTTCATGGGAGTATGGGGCTGATTCAGTCGAAGTACAAGACGGCTCACAGTGGGCGATAAATCCTAAATCTTTTGAGATGGGGTATATTGCTTGGGGCGATTCTAGTAACGTCTTAGGTGAAGCAATGGCTCCGGCGTATGATGCACCAATAGTGCGAAGTGAACTAGCAGACGTTGGAGTAAACTGGGCGGATCAATACTCTATACAACTAGCTTGCGTATCTGGTGAGGACACAGGTCAGCAAGTGGTGTTTAAAAGTACCGCTAAAGGTGCAAGAGATGAAATACAACGTGTATTGACCGCGCTCTTGCTGAAGGTTGAGAACGGGGACAGTGATATTGTACCAATTATCAATCTAAAAAACTCTTCTTATAAACATAAAAAGTACGGAACAATCATTACGCCTGTACTTGATATAGTCAAATGGGAAGGGCTAGACTCATCCACTGTTACAGAGGATGAGCCTGAAGCGAAACCTGAAGTTCAGGGACAGATACCGAAAAGAAGACGTAGAAAAGTAGCTTAGTCTTTTATGAGGGCGGCTAGTTTTCGCACTGACCGCCCTCTTTTTCTTTGGAAGGAAAAATAGTGAACATTATAATAGACTTTGAAACTCGCTCGCGCTGCGATTTAAAAACAGAAGGCGGCGACAACTATGTTATGCACCCAAGTACAGAAATAATTTGCTTGGCGGTTACATATCAAGAAGCTAATCAAAAAGGCGAGTGGCTTTGGTATCCTGAACACGGTGCGCTTCCGAGCGATCTTGTTGAGGCTATCGAGCAAGCTCCACTAGTCATGGCACATAACGCCGCTTTTGATAGGGGTATCTGGCAGATAGGTGAAGACGATCATAACTTCCCGGTAATAGAGTTTGATAGATGGTTCTGCACTTCAGCACAAGCAAGAGTAAATGCTATGCCTGCGAGTTTAGATAAGCTGACCCAGGCATTAGACAGCAAATATAAAAAGAACCACCGAGGCGCACAGCTAATACGACTATTATCAATACCTGATAAACTTACTGGTGAGTTTAATGCGGACCCAAAACTTATGGCTGAGATGGGCGCGTATTGTTTAGATGATGTCAGGGCAACTAAATCAGCGGTAGCTATGCTTAGACCTATGACAAAAGATGAACATGCTGATTGGCTAGTGTCGGAAAGAATTAACGAGCGCGGTATTAAGATAGACTTAGAGCTTGCAAAAGGCGCAATGAAATACGCGACTATGGAGCAAGGCGAGATTGGCAGCAAGTTATCCGAGCTAACTGATAGAGCGGTAACGAAGCATACTCAGCATAAGCGCATAGCAGATTGGGTGCTAACTAAAGTAGGTGTTAAAGTTAAATCTTTAATGGAAATATATAAAGACGGCGATAAGAAATATTCTTTAGATAAAAATGTTCGGGCAGAGTTATTAGAAAAAGCAGACCGAGGACATATAGAGTTACCAGATCAAGTTAAAGAAGTTATTGCCTTAGTACAGAAGGGCAGTAAGTCTAGCGTGGCTAAGTTTTCTCGGATGGTAGGGCGTTGTACAGGCGAGGACAGCCGAGTACGGGGCGCATTTGTTTATTCTGGAGCATCTCAGACGCTGCGTTTTGCCTCAAAAGGTCTGCAATTACACAATATGGCAAGGAATTGTTTTAGCGCAAGCCAAGCTGAAGACCTTAAAGAACAGATGCGTGAGGGCTATATCTTAGAAGATGATGCCGGCGACCTACCTGTTATGGATACTCTATCTAAGTTACTCCGCCCGGCGCTAATACCTGATGACGGTAATGTGTTTGTTGTGGGCGATTGGTCGAGCATTGAGGCCAGAGCTTTACCTTGGCTTTCTAAAAGCGAACACGCTAAAGACCGACTAGAGATGTTTGCTGATGATGTTGATATATACATGCACACGGCAGACGAACTTGGGTTAGGTGAGCGACAAGTTGGTAAGGTGGCGGAGCTATCTCTAGGCTACGGCGGCGGCCTAGGAGCGTTTAGTGCTATGGCTAAAGTGTACGGCGTAGAAATGACAGACAATGAAGTAGGCGGCGTTGTAAATGCTTGGAGAGAGAAGAATGTATGGGCAACTATATTCTGGGCGCAACTAGACCGAGCGGCTACGTTAGCTATACGAAGTCCAGGCACTGAACATAAAGCCGGGCGAGTGACGTATTTATTTATAAAAGACTTGCTTGGCGGGACGTTACTTTGCATACTTCCCGGTGATTTAGTGATACAATATCCTAAAGCCAAGCTAGAGAGCGTGGACACTAAGTGGGGACCGCGCTTAAACATCACCGCCATGAAAGCTAATTGGATACCTGCTCAAGGTGTAGAAGAGTGGCCTCGCATATCTTTATGGCCTGGACTACTCGCTGAGAACGTGACGCAAGCCCTTTGCGCTAATATTTTAAGGCATTCGCTACGGCAAGTAGATAGAGTTGTCGGGCATGTACACGATGAGATAATACAAGAAGTTCCTGTAGAGAGCGCAGACAAATATAAACAGGAGCTACAACAAGTAATGGAAACAAACCCAGTTTGGGCGAAAGGTATTCCATTGAAAGCAGAACCCGTCATTATGACGCGATATGGAAAGTAAAACTAGCATGACAAAAACTAAAATAGATACTAAAGCTAAAATTATCAAAGCAGACGAGCCTAGCAAAAGCACCAGTAATATATTTGCTATGGCAGAAGACAATCCAGATACTAGAGTTACATACGATCTTGCCGAGCTTAAAGATTTCATGGATATGGTTTTTGCAGGCGCGGATCCTTCTGACGAACATGAGAATACTTTATGTTGGGCTACCGATAGAAACATACCCGGTTTTCCCTGCGGTGAGGACGATCTGCTAAAACGATTAGCTAGGGCAACTAAGCCTATGGCACTATATTTTGGGACATCAACGTGTAGAGCTGATCCAGAAAGTCAGAGATTATACAACAGAAAAAATTTATTTACAAGATTGCATGTTGTCGTGCTTGATGACATAGGCACTAAAGTTCCTGTAGAAAAAATACCCAAGAACTTGCAGCCTACATATATAATTGAAAGTAGTCAGGGAAACTATCAATACGGCTACGTGTTAGAGAAGCCTATTGACGTATTAGAACATGCACAGGCATTAGTGCAGCTAGTATATGAAAGCGGCTATAGTGATACTGGCGGAATGATGCCTACAAAATTAGTTAGGCTACCAGGCGGGGTTAATAACAAGCCCGGACCTAAACAATATTTCCCTGTTAAACTTATAGCTACTGATGGCCCTACTTGGACACCAGAAAAATTACTGGAGTGTATGGAGATTGAGGTTGCCTGGTCTGAGGTAGTAGAAGATGCCGAAGGTCTGACAAGACGTAGAGCGTCTAGAAGTGTCGGAACATCACCTTGGTCGCCAATAGTAGCTGAAGCTCCGGCTATGGGCGGTATTGTAGACCCAATACTTGAATGGCTGTATGTAGAGAAAAAAGTACGTTCAGAGAGCGATGAGTGGGTGGAGATAGAATGTCCTTGGAGTGTTAATCATACTACTCCCGGAGATACCGCAGGGTACATGCCTTTAGGTAGAAGTAAAGAGAACGGAGATAGGCGAGCGTTTAAATGTTTTCATGGTCACTGCGATAGTATGAACACTAGTGATTTCTTACATTACGTGGCGACCAACGGCGGCCCAGAATCAGGAGTATTTGACCCTGCGGCAAAGTTGGTAGCGGGGTGGGCATACGACAGCTCAGGCGATATTGTCTGGCAGATACAAGGCGTGACCCAACCTCGCAGCATTACAATGAACGCCTTCAAAAATACTTTCCCCCGAAAAGTTAGGGTGTTTACCAGAGATGGTAAAGCTAAGTCTGTAGCTGAAACGCAGTTGTGGCTAACATCCCCCGGACGAGTTGTAGTACAAGGTCAAACATTTAATCCTAGAGATACTGCTAAAATTGTTACAGACGGACAGGATTTAAGAATAAATATGTTTCATCAACCTGAGTGGGGCGAAGGTGCGTACGATGAAGCTGACGTAAAAATGTTTATGGCGTTCATAACGTATTTAGTACCTATAGACGCAGAGAGAGAATATTTTCTTGATTGGCTATCAGCCAAGATGCAAGACCTTAGTTTTAGAGGTGCAGCTATACTTATGATAGCCAAGCAACAGGGAACTGGGCGTACTACACTAGCTGATATGATAGAAACTATAATTGGCATAGAGAATGTAGAGAACGTACCTTTCAATAGACTTACCGGAGACGGCGTGTTTAACGATTGGATGGAGAAGCCACTTGTTGTCACAAACGAAACTAAAGATACTTCGGACACTAAAAGCTATTTTAAAGTGTATGAGAGTTTAAAAGATTATATAGACCCAAGGCCGAAACGTGAACGTATTAACCCAAAGTACGGACAGCATAGATTTAGCATGGTATATTCAAGCTACCTTATGTTTTCAAATCACGATAACGCCCTAGCGGTGGCAGGCGGTGATAGGCGGTTCTATGTCATGCAGAACGCTATCACCCCTGCCTCGCCTGCTTATTTTACGGACTTAAATAAATGGTTAGAAGTTAAAGATGCTATAGGCAGACCTAAGTGGGCTAAGTCTATATGGCGATGGTTACGAGAAAGAGATATAGACTTAGAGGCGCTCCTAGCTCCTGCACCTAGCACTGAAGCTAAGAAAGCAATGATAGCAGCATCTAAGAACCCACTAACGGTAGCAGTAGAAGCTATAATAGATGCAACACCTGGGGATTTCATACTTATATCGGATGTTAGACATGCAGTAAATCAGTTTGCAGTGAGGCTAAACTTACATAACATATCAAATTTAGATACGCAGATTAAAGCGGTTATGCGTTACAAAACTGAAGGTTCTTCCTGCGGAACTATAAAAATAGACGGTAAGAATGTTAGACCAAAAATAAAAATGTTGTCGTTGGCAAAGCCAGGTTATGTAGCTAGGTTTCTTATAGAAGATATTAGTAAAATAGACAAAGCGTTTATACGAGAACAAGTTAGTATGCTAGATTCAGAAAAAATAAAAGACGCAGTAAGTAATGCTCTTGATCTAGCCGATGCCTAGTGATACTATTTTAAAAAATAAAGAAATTTCAGAGGACAAAAATATTATGAATAAATTTATACACCAACAGAGATACGCCGAACGGCAGAAGACCCGCAAAGGTCACGCACAGGTAAAAGTGTGGGTTCCTGAAGATAAGCGAGAAGAGTTATTAAGTTTTGCAAACAGTCTAAGAAAAAATTTTACTGGAGATGAAAAGCCTGCGGATTCCCCGGCTGTAAAGGCATTAAAGAAGATAATGGATATGGCGGATAGAGTACCAGGATTAGAGATAATATCTAAAACTGCCAGGCAAGGTATAAATCCAGATTAATTACGCGCAACGCCTTTGAATTTTTCGTATGTTCTAAGTGTGCTTAGACCTAAAAGCCCCATCAAAATTGGATATAATTCTTGGTTGTCAATGTTTGGTAATTGAATAGCTTGCCCAGATATATCAAGACCCCACTGCACGATAGGACGTACTAGGAATTCTAGCGCTAACGCTAACCCTGCCACCCATCCAATAAATGGGCGCCACCCAGATACCCAAACGGACAAATGGGCCGCCTCTACTTTATTAATTTCTATTTGTGCCAAGTCCATTTTAGTTAAAGACATATTAACTTCATGTTTAAACGCTTCCACGGCATCTTTATCTTTAATAAACTTTCCCGCTAAATTGCCTATAGTTTCTAATATGTCACCTATGATTGGTAACGCCATATTAAATACCCCATCTTTTTTTATTTGGTTGAACGTCAATATGTGTAAACGTATCGTAAGTACCAATACCATATTTAGCAGGATATGTTCTGTTTAAATAGGCAGCAGTCAATTCAGGGCGGACATTTTTATATACTATATCAGCGGCTTTTGCTTCAATGTGTTTTGATTTAAAATGGCCAAGAATATTTTTATTGTGCTGCGTACATCTACACCCACTGTTAATGCTAACGGTAGTGTCAAAGTATTCGCACCCGGCTTGAATAACATTTACTAATTCAAAATCCACAGTGTCATATCCGCACCCGCAGTGGCATTTAAATTCATGACGGCTTAAATTTAAAGTTAGATCGCCCATTATTTGTCCGCCTTTGTTTTAAGCTCCGCTCTAAGCTCACCAATAGCTGCCAAAATACGATTTTCCATGTCTTTTATTTCTGTATTTTTAACATAGGTGTTTGCAGCATAAAGTTTATGATCAGCTAAATCTTTTGACGCTTCTCCTGTTTTTTTAAATAAAAACCATAACGGAATACTAAGAAGACCCCACAACCATTTCATAAACTCAAGACTTATAGGATCATTACTCATATTTATTACCTTAAACTAAAACCTAAAACATAAAGCCAAACCGCAATCCACACAAAAATAGTTTGCCTACGGTCATGCTTGCTCCATTTATTAATTTGGAAGCTTCTTAGCCTGCCTAAATGTATGTAGCTGCGATGCTCTTTGCCTAAGTAAAATGCAGAGATAAACGTGGCGGCAAAGGGAAGGAGTGCAGGGATGATTGAACAAACAACCATAACACCCAAGCCAATAACCATGTGATTAAAATCACCTAGCCCGTTTATAAATTTCTCTATATATTCTAACATTGTTTTTTGAATTGACAAAATTACTCTCCTTTAGGGTATGCCGCTTTCACGGCCAAACAATCTGCTATATATTTATCTACTTGCGCAGTGTCACCCTTAACAATACCGTCAAGGTAATCTTCCATCGGTGGGTATGCTACTTGCCTCAACATTTTATGCCCGTTCAAAAGATATTCTGCGGCTGATGCTTCTGCGTCTATTACATTTTGAGCTATTTCTTCTTCCATAAGGTCATAAAGAACTCCGTTTACTAATTTTTGCATATTATTTTCCTTTATTCTGCTAATCCATAAAGTATGAAAGTGCTGCCAGGTGCGAATACTGCGTTAGGAGTAGTAAAATTTAATCCATCAATATTACCACTAGCACTGTAACTAGAATTTAACATATACCCAGAGTCACCAAGTTGGCTTGTAGGGCTAGAAGCAGTTGGTGTCGCCCAACTTGTCTCTGCATAACGCATCACTTCTATATCGTTACCATCCATATAAATTGTCCATTCTTGTATTACAAGTGCGGCATCGCCAGTACCGCCAGCACATGCCATAAAATTTTGTGTATTTATTACAAAACCACCACCATTATACGCCCTGTAACCATTATATACACTCGTTGTAATTGGTGTGCCACCGTCTGTAAGCCGAACATATATTTGCCCAGTTACTGGTACATTTTGCGCATAGTTAGTATACAATTTATAAGTTTTGTATGTATTATCCATTGTTAAAAACACACTATTAGTACTCGTGCCTGATACTGTAGATGTGCTAACGTGCGTCATAGAACCGCCACCGCCAGCATCAGCCCACTCACCCGCAGTTGCACCTGCATTGACAGTAAGAACCTGAGCTGCTGTTCCAAGGCTTGCTGGGATAGCCTCTGCAATATCCACTCCATCTACAGTACCTGTAGCGGTTATATTTCCGAATGTAGGACTATCGTTAGGCTGCACCGCAGTATCTGCAAGTTCACCCTGAGCTGTTGTTGCAAAGCCTGATGCTCTGACTATTGATGTTAGTGTTGTCATTTTATAATGCTCCTATTATTGATCTGCTGTGAGGGTGCTGGGGAATGATCTTCCTGCTCCCCATATGATTCTGATAGCACCGCCGCTACCGTTACCTGCTGCCTGTGCAGTCCCACCGCCGCCGCCGCCACCGTAAATGCCGCCTGTTCTAGCAATACCATCCGCCCCACCAGACCCACCGAGCCCTACTGAGTTTGAGCCTGCCGCTCCACTAGTACCTTCACCTAAGACGCCAACTCCTCCACCACCAAAACCGTAATCTGAGCCGTTATTGCTACCGCCACCGCCGCCGCCTCCAGTACCAGCCGTAGCCTGTTGGATCGTGTCATAACCACCCTGTCCACCAGCACCAGAGTAGCCCCCTGCACCACCTCCACCTTGCGGGCCATACCCATTGGCAGTGTTCAAGTTGACGCCGCCACCATTACCGCCGCCATCACCTGTGTATGCACTTTGTGGTGTGGCAGTATTGTAGCGTCCATAGATACCTCCAAAGCCCTTGACTATTGTCTCTCCAGCAAACCAACTCGGGCTGCCAGAAGTTGAACCCGTACTGTATGCACCATTAATCCCCCCTGCACCAACTGCAAGTGAGTAAGTGGTTCCCGAAGTTACCGAGTAGTTATTGATCCAGCCAAGCCCGCCGCCGCCGCCACCAGCCATAGAGTGTGTTCCAGATACGAAGTGCAAGCCACCCCCACCACCGCCAACAGCAACAACACAAACTGAGGTCACGCCTACTGGGCAAGTCCACGTATAACTACCAGGAGTACCAAATAATACCTGACCGCTTATACCACTGTCAGCAACAGAGCTCATTATTAGCTTTCCACCTAACGTAATCACGACATATCACCTGCAGAAGTTCCATAGAAAGTAGCCCCGACCTTGAATAGAGTTACAACCGCATAGCCTGTTGTTGGTAACGTAGGCGCTGTACCACCAGCCCACTGCATAGTAGGCCAAGTAATAGTATTACCTGCACCGTCATCAATCATCAGCAAAATACTTTCACCCTCAGCCCAACCTGCGCCGAATGTAGGTGTAGAGGCTCCCGATAGTGTCCACGTAGCAATAGTCCCTGCTGTCGGATCAATTGCCGGAGTTGTTCCGCTGAGTGCAATAACAGTTTCCTGAACACCTTTAACCTGTAAATCACCTGTGAGAGTACCACCAGCGAGAGGTAGGTAGTCCACAAGTTCTGTACCCATGCTCACATAAACTTGCCAAGTTGTTCCATCATAAACAAAGTCAACAGAAGCAGAGTTAATATCCATCGTTACGTCTTGGGCAACACCTTCAATGGTTGATCCATTTCGTGCTACCGTAAGGTTGTTGGTTTCCCAACTAGCTCCGTCTGCAACTCGAACAACATCCCCGACAACAGGTGTCGCTGGCAATGTTAGAGTCCAAATTCCACCTGAAGTGTTAGCGATAATAGCTTCGTCTGTAGCGGCTGTGTAGGTGGTGGTTTTTACGGACCAGACCATACCACCACCGCCGCTGGCAGCCGCAGCCCATGTTAATCCACCAGTGTTTCCTGACTGTGCCGTTAGCATATAGCCATTAGTTGGTGCATTAGAAACTTTAAGATTAGCTTCATCTACTACATTGTCTGCAATCGTAAGAGCCGTTGCTCCGGTTACTTCACCTGTGTGAGTTGCGTTTGGAGATGAGTTAGTAATAGTAACTGTACCACTTGTACCACCGCCTGAAATACCTGTTCCTGCGGTAACTCCAGTAATATCGCCTGTATTTGTAGTGTATCCTGCACCGTTAGTAATTGCGTTGTTATTTAAAGATATGTTGGCTGATCCATCAAATGAAACACCAGCGATTGTCCTTGCGGTTTGTAGGGTTGTAGCTGTACCTGCATTACCTGAAACTGTTGTTTGAACTATGTTTGGTGCAGAGTTTGTGATTGTAACTGTACCACTTGTACCACCACCTGAAATACCTGTACCTGCGGTAACTCCAGTAATATCACCTACACTAGTTGTGTACCCTGCACCATTAGTAATAGCATTGTTATTTAAGGATATATTAGCTGAACCATCAAACGAAACACCTGCGATTGTCCTTGCAGTTTGTAGAGTTGTAGCCGTCCCTGCATTACCCGTTACTGTAGTTTGAACTATATTTGGCGCTGAGTTAGTAATTGTAACATCACCTGAAGTACCACCGCCAGATATTCCTGTTCCTGCGATTACGGCTGTAATATCACCAGTTGGCGGCACTTGCCAGCTACTTGTTCCATCTCCGTCTATTCGCAAGAATTTAGACGTGCCAGTCTCACCTGTAGATAATACCGCTGTGCCTTCAAGATCTCCACTAGAAGCATCAACATAAGCCTTGATAGACTGCTGTGTAGCAAGTTTAGTTGCGCTGTCAGACGCCATATTGTCTTCGTCAAGGATGTCAGTGATTGTAACTGCACCAGTACCTTTTAAAGAGGCGATGGTTGTTAGCCCGGCTATTGTTGTAGCCGGAGTAATATCTACTAATGCACTTGATATATCAAGCTGTGTAGTGAGCGTCCCTGCTGTCATAGTCTTAACAAGCAATGTGCCGTCCTCTGTAGCGTTCGTTACATCGTCTATTTGACTAGATACAGACGCATAAGTTGTTTTATTGCCTGCACTGTCTTCGCCGTCAAAACGTAGATCGCCAATAAGATCAGCATCTGCGGGAGAGGCACTATTTCTAAAAATAGAAAAAATTGGCCCTGTCGTTGAGGTATTTGCCGTGCCACTAAAAGTAAACGCATTGTTGGCATAGTCAACAATTTGAACACCACCCGCAGTCATTGCCATATTGTCAGCACCAATGCGATAAAAACCTGTATTGGCATCTGACACCCAAGATATACCGGGGACAGATACCGAGCCATCAAAAAAAGTTAGCGGCGCGAGCATACCACCTTTACCACTACGTGAAAGACTGTCTGTCATTTCAGTAGCAATATCATTCATGGTGTTATTACCCCATGTTACGGTAATATCTGTACCACTAACCACAGGGTTTCCTGTTGGAAGGGTGTATGTACCACTAGCGTTTCTTGACATTATTTATTCCTTTAATTACTGTTCATATCTTGAAGCTAACATACTTGAATTTACATTATATTTGTTACGATATTTTTCAAGAGCTTTATTAAGGCCCGATTTTTTAATTGCATTTTGTGCAGTTTTTTGTATTGCAGTCTGCCCTAATAAAGCTCTGCCACCAAAATCAAGTACTGGTGTTGGTGAAGCAACATTTTGAGCTAAACCTTTAACTACATCAAATAATATGTTAGGCGTATATTGACCAATAGTGTCAAGACCTAATTCTATTTCATTTTGTAATGGCGCTTTACCATACGCTGCTTTAGTTCCTTTACTACCTACATTTTTAGATGTTTCTTTTAAAATATCAAGAGTTAAATTTTTACCCCCGTAGGCTTTATGAGCAGCAGTAGTAAGTGTTTTGTACGCCGGGTATAGACTATCTAATTTTTTAAGAGATTCCGTAGATTCCCCACCCATTTTTTCGCGTAACGTATTTTTCATATTATTAAACATTTTTAAAAGATCGTTGTCTTTAGCGTATTTACCTATATTATCTTTAATAAGTTTATCTAATTTTCGTAACGCTTTAGGATTTTTAGAACCTTTAAGTTCTTTTAAACGCGAAAGTATTTTTTCTACAGCTTTTTTAGGCGCATCTTCCATAAATTTAATTTCAGGGGCTATAAATTTATTAAATTTAGCAATTTTATCAGGGCCTATTACATTAGTAGCTTGCTCCCAAGCATCTGTATAAGAAGTTTTAAATTGATCTTGTAATTTTTGCATACTTTTTTCACCAAGATCGTCTAAATTAACGCCTAATGGCTTAGATACTTTATTAGCCGTACTTAAAAGCCATTGTGACACGCCTTTTTCTTGTAAACTTTTTGTACCTTTAGCTATAAAAGGAGTCATTCCCATAACAGTTTCAGCACCCCGAACCATAGAATTATCCGCAGCTTGTCCTGGGGTTAAATAATCTCCTCTATTAATTACTTTTTGTGCCGCAGCCGTTTTACCAACACCTGTAATTAAACCACCCGCAGCTTTTACTAATCCTCCACCTACTAAACCTGCTCCGGCGTTTACTCCGGCATTTGTAAGTCTATTTTCATTTTCTTCTGGGGCTTGTATAGCGCCTAAAACACCTCCTGCTGCGGAACCTTTTAATACGCTACTGCCGACTTTTAATGCTTTTACACCCATAGCTCCCGGTAAAGCCATTTGTGCTATATCACCTACAACTTGTCCCGCAGTACCCCAACCACTTTCACCCGCATCATCGCGCCAATCTTTTAATCTAGCGTTGTCTTCTTCGGATAAATCAGTAAAAAGGCCCTTTAATCCGTATATAGTTTCAAGTCCTGACAAACCTAAACCTTCGGCAAAATCTTGGCCTCCGCTATCTTTTTCTTCTGGTGGCACAACAGTCCATCCTAATGGTAATTTTTCAGCCATTTAACGTAACCCCCCACCAGAAAAAGTTCTATTGTTTGCTTGAGGTAACTTTGTAATAATTTCTTCCGTTTCTTCAACAGCATTATATACTACTTCCTCTCCCGTAGAAGAATTAAAATATTTACCATTTTTAAATATAATACCTTCGGGTAAAGGTTCACCATTAGGGGCTACAGTAATATTATTTTCTGCAATATTAAATCCCAAAGGATCGTTTAATACTCCATTCATGTTTTGTAACATCCATTGTTCAGGATATCCTTTAGTAGCGCCTAATTGAACATTACGCTCTCCTTTTTTAACCGCAGTTTCATACATGTTATCCATAAACATTTTAATTTGTTTTTCGTTCATATTAGATGTAAGGTTAGCTTGATCCCACGCGGCGCTTTCACCTTCGGTTAATGCTCCACCAAATAATGCGTTACGTGCGCCTAAAGTAAATTGCCTGTTAAAATTAGCCCACCAAGCAGCAGCTTCTTCCTGTTGTTCGTTAGTAAGTATATTTGTTTTAGAAGATGCAAACTCTAAAAGTGAACCGCCCCAAGGTATCTCGCGCATGTTTGCATATTCGGGTTTATACGTTTTCATTACGTCAAACAATACTTTAGATTGATTAAAACTATCTTCAAATTCTTTTACCGCAGTATCGCTAGGCATTTTAGAAAAAGGTGTTTTATTTTTACCTACTAATTTATCATATCTATCATATAAAACAGCTTGTTCAGGAGAAGGGTCTTCAACTCGCATCTGAGCGCCATTTGGTAATACGCCTGCCATAATTCTTTTATAGTTTTCGGCTTCTTCTTTATCTTCACGGCGGTTTGCTAAGGCTAATACTCTAGCGTCTTCTCTTCCTTCTTGTACTAGTGCAGCAGCTGCTATTCTACGATCATTAGCTACATTTGCTGCGGTAATTCTAGCATCTTCAGCTTCTTTTATTCGCAATTGATCTGAAAGCATTTTTTCTTTAGCTTGTTTTAACGCGCCTGCTTGTTTAGCGGCTACCATAGTGTTTTTAGTCATGCCTGTTCCAAGATTAGACACTTGATCTATAGTAGATAAGCCAAGTAAATTGCCGGCGGTGCGATCATTACGCAGCGACATAGCCATTCTTTCTTCATCAGAAGTAGTTGGCGCACCCATTAAAGCGGTTATAGAATCTTGATATGGCGGCATTATAAATCCTTATATTTTTTTACAACGTACTTCATTTTTGTATTAAATACTTCCGTTACCGCGATACGCAGCCGCAGCTCTTTGTTTATCTTCTTCTTTTTTACGGCGCAATGCGTCCGCAGTCATCTGTTGTTGAGCTACGTCACCCAAAGTATTAGCTGTAGTTAATGTCCCGGCTGTTTTCCCGGCTGAAAGACCTTTTAAATCAGTGTTTATTCTTTTTCTTTCTCGGCCTGCTTGGAAATTTTTAAGCCCTTGAGCTAAAGCAGTAGGATCAGCAACAACAGTATTCCCGGCTTGGATAACTGAAGGCATGGCTGTAGATAAAGTATCGTTAGCAGTTTCTAACTCACTTCCTAAAATAGCCGTTTCCCCTATATAGTCGCGGTACATATTTAATTTTTCTTCGTCAGTTAAATTCATTATGGCCGCAGCAAAATTAGGGTCAGTAAGCGCTGCTTGATTTATATCATTTTGTACTTTTTCTTCTTCTGTACCGGGCATTATTTTATTCCTTTATAGTTTACCATGTCATACCCTGAAGCATGTTTAAACACAGCGTCTTGATTAATTTCATCGGACATTACGCCTACAGCCCAATCACCCCAAAGATATTGAAAGCGGTAAAGAGGATAACCTAATAATTGACCTACGCGCTTAATATGTTTTTTAAGTCTACGATCTGAGAACATACCTGCAACAGTCCCACCCATATTCATCATTCCCTGAACACCTGCATTTGAAGCGTTTGTTTGATTTAAACGTGCATCATACGCATTCCCCATTGCACCTGAATAATCAGCGGATTGTGCGCGGCCTGCATTTTGAAATCCTGCCATCTGTGGCGCGTTTACTTGTTGTCCAGATATTAGCGCATTTACTTCATTTAGGTTTGCTCCGCGTTGCGCCATTTCTTCGTTCATCATACCTGTACGAATAGCATTTTGACGGTCTGCATCTTGATTACCTTGGTTATAGCTGCGATCTTTTATAGTCATTTGTTCAGCTAATGCACGTTGCCGTGCGGCATTTTGAAAATCGCCTGCCCCTTGAGCTTCATTAAATCGTTGTCCGCCACTAGCTAAATCTATTGCTGATTGTTGGCCTCTTGATTGGTTATAGAAATTAGCGGCAGAATCTGTTTCACTAATATCTTGCCCTCTACGAGACATATCCATACCAAAACGCTGAGCGCCCTCAGCAAATTGTTGCCCACCACTAGCTAAATCCATTGCTGACTGTTGGCCTCTTGATTGGTTATAGAAATTAGCGGCAGTATTTGCTTCATTAATATCTTGTCCCCTTTGAGACATATCCATACCAAAACGCTGAGCGCCCTCATTAAATTGTTGATTGCCACTAGCTAAATCTATTGCTGATTGTTGGGCTCTTGATTGATTATAAAAATCAGCGGTATTATTTGCTTCATTAATATCTTGTCCTCTACGAGACATATCCATATCAAAACGCTTAGCGCCCTCATTAAATTGTTGATCGCCACTATCTAAATCTATTGCTGATTGTTGGGCTCTTGATTGGTTATAAAAATCAGCGGCAGTATTTGCTTCACTAATATCTTGTCCTCTACGCGACATATCCATACCAAACATGCGAGAGGCTTCAGCGCCGCCACTCATAATAGCTTCGTTTTGAGCCGCGCTATATGCGTCTGTGCGTTCCATACCTAAACTTTGCATGGCCGAATCATACGCTTGATCGCCCGGACGTAAGCCTTGATTGTTAAGTTTAACTTCAAGAGCTTCTTGCCGTCCTTCAAATTGAGGGTCTAACCTACTTGTACGGCGATTATACATTGCATCTTCTGCTTGATTACGATAATTACCTGCTTGGCCTACTTCAGAAGCCCCAGAATAATCTAAACTCTTCTGCAATTCAGGACCAGTATACTGCCCGGCTTGCGGTGCTTGGCCTACTTCATAAGCCCCAGAATAATCTAAATTTTGTCGCAAATCAGGACCGGTATATTGCCCGGCCTGTGGTGCTTGGCCTACTTCAGAAGCCCCAGAATAATCTAAATTTTGTTGCAAATCAAGACTGTTATACTCCCCGGCCTGGGGTGTTTGGCCTATTTCAGAAGCCCCAGAATAATCTAAATTTTGTTGCAATTCAGGACTGGTATACTGCCCGGCTGTTAAACTGCCAACCCCTTGAGGTAAATATGACATATCTATTTGTTCAGCTGAATACCCCATATTAGGATCGCCGTATTTACTAAAATCCATACCTTGAGCATAGTCTTCAGCTACGCGCGGCATTAGCGCACCACCTAAATCACTTCTGTCTTGTGTTAGTGCTAATTGGCTATCAAGAGCCCCTTGTATTTTTGGGTCTAAAGTTTGGTTTTGACTCCATTTGGTAACTTCTTGACCTGTTGCCGGATCAGTATATGCTTCAGTACCGTATGTTGTTGACCCCCAAGGATTAGTTTGATCTGGTCTATTAGCATAGTTTTGTTGATTAGCCGCTTCGCCACTTGCTTGCGCTGTTTCTTCGGCTGCGCCTCTATAATCTGGGACGGCGGGTGCAGATTTACCCATTGGAAGTTCCTCCTGTATTTGCGGCTCTAACTACACCCCATCCACCATTTTCATAACCTGAAACGGCTTTTGTGGGGGTAAAGTCTATAGGTGCGGCAGCTTTTCTTAGCCTAGCCGCTTGAAATGCTTGCATTGTTGCTGATAACGGAGCAGGTGTAGGTGCAGTTGTAGTTGGTGGAGTTGTAGTTGGTGGTGGTGGAGTTGTAGTTGGTGGTGGTGGAGTTGTAGTTGGTGAAGTATCTACCCACGGGTCATATGGCTGCTCACCATATATTTCATCGGCTTCATCTTGCGCGTCTGTAGTAGTAGGATTACCTTCTCCTGCATAATCTGTACGAGTACCGTCTTCATTATACCATAATGAATTATCGTCTTTGGCTAACCAATCTTTAAATTCTTGCGTACCTGCATCAGATTCACTCCAGTTAAATAATTCATCTATTTGGTAATCTTTATCGCCTTCATCATTGTTCCAAATATCGTCTTGTGCCGTTGTAATAGGCGGGCTAGGCGGTTGTACACTTGTATCAACCGTATCAAATGCTTCTACAATCGTTTCGCGTATATCTTTAGGCGCTACAGACCTAGAGTCCATATCCCACATCTGTCTAGCTTCATCAAGTTGGTAATCTATATCCCCACTTGAATTAGACATTATATCCGCTTCTATTTCAGCCCACGATTGTTTATAGCCATCTGTAGGTGTAGGTGTAGGCGTAGGTGTAGGATCAGGTGTAGGATCAGGTGTAGGATCAGGTGTAGGTGTAGGTGTAGGTGTAGGATCAGGTGTAGGAGCAGGATCGTTAAATGCTTCTACAATCGTATCGCGTATAGTTGTAGGAGCTACAGATCTAGAGTCCATATCCCACATCTGTCTAGCTTCATCAAGTTGGTAATCTATATCGCCCTCTGAATTAGCCAGTATATCTGCTTCTATTTCAGCCCACGGTTGTTTATAGCCATCTGTAGGGGTAGGGGTAGGGGTAGGTGTAGGATCAGGTGTAGGATCAGGTGTAGGATCAGGTGTAGGTGTAGGTGTAGGTGTAGGATCAGGTGTAGGATCAGGTGTAGGTGTAGGTGTAGGTGTAGGATCAGGTGTAGGAGCAGGATCGTTAAATGCTTCTACAATCGTATCGCGTATAGTTGTAGGAGCTACAGATCTAGAGTCCATATCCCACATCTGTCTAGCTTCATCAAGTTGGTAATCTATATCACCACCTTCAGGATTAGCCAGTATATCTGCTTCTATTTCAGCCCACGGTTGTTTATATTTAGCCATTTAATACGCCTTTGGTTGCCTTAATTTTTTAACCATTTACAGTTTTCTTTTCTCATTTCCATAAGTATATAATCTACACCTTTGTTAAAACCATCTTTTATAGTGTGTACTACATTTAAGCCAATATGAGAACTTAATTTAAGTGACTTAGCATTATCACTAGGTATTGTAGCCAACATTATGCCTTTATCGCAAGTATTAAATACATAGTTAAAACATTCTTGTATAAATCCATGCCTTAAAATTAACGGATTATCTATAGCCCAGTGTATTTGAACACTGTTATGCGTCCAAGTATCAAATACCGCCATAGCTACTATTCTATCTATTGTTTTATCTACTGCAACAATACCTTTTGTATTTTCAGTAAGTGTAGGATCAGCACGTTTAGAAATCCAATTCCAATCGTCTTCACTTTGTATATTGCGATAGTTAATAATCATAATATACCGCCTACGTTCCACATAACGTCTGTACTTATAAGAACTGTAGATGCACTTGAACTTCCCCGTATAGCTACAGCTAATGTTCTACCTATGCCACTTGCGCCTGTAGCAGTACCAAAAGATGTAGCTGCTCCCGAACCCCAAGTAGCAGTATTCCATATACTTGCATCCCAAACACCGATATTAATTGCAGGTTGCGCTAACACTGCACTAAATTCTGCAAGCGCGTAATCGTATAGTATTCTACTATCATATATTGGTGCGTAATCTGCACGAAAATTAGGCCGTATAAAAGCTCCGCGTTTCATCATACCTGGACTTCCCATGTCAGTAGACGTATGAAGTATAGAATACTCTATAGGATTACCATTTTCAGCAGGAGCGTTTGGAGGTGTTATTGTAACACCATCTTTATGTACATCCATGACCATAATTTTAGCGTCAGCAGTACCAAAATAAAGTTTGTTCTGCCATATTGAAGCTGAAAGTATAGGCAAACCTCGCCAATACGCCCATCCGTTTGTAGTCAAATCAAGAACATACTGTATATATGCGCCATCTGATTGCACAGGACTTATAAGCACTATTAAACCTTCTGCAGGAAAAAAAACAGGGTGCCATCCGGCACTATTTCTAAGCGTTATCATACTTTGCTGTATTATTTTAGATATTTTATACGCTATATTACTTGTTTCAGGATTTTCCGCGTTGGCGCCGCGAAGTATTTCATCCATAGAAACTAAACCATATCCAGTAAGAATAAATAATTCTCCTGCATATTCAATTCCTGCGCGATAATCCACGGGGGCTGCGCCTATATCATAAGTGCCAACAATAGACCAAGTAGAGGACGCACTTGGATCTTCACCCTGATAAACTAGCGCATCCCCCGCTGAACTAGCAACTACAAGGTAATCGTCTATCCCTGCACCGCCGTCCAAAGTCCAGTTATACATACCTGCTATATGCCCGCCACGTCTAAATTTACCGCCAAAAACAAATTCAGTAGCTGCGCCAGTAATAGTATTAATACCTAAATAATACGCACTGGCTTCGTTACGTGTAAAAACCCACACTCGTAATTTATGTACTACAATACCGCAAATGTCAGTTTCATCTACGCCGGTTATATTTGTTACTGCTGCCCAAACCCCTGAACTAACAGTATAGAACCATAACCCGTTTAAATTATCGGCGTAATAAATAAACTGTGCGCCTGCTTGATTAACATAATTAACAAAAGTACCGTACCCTGCATTAACGGAAGTATCAGCAGTAAAAGCTGCTTTTTTAGTTGGTGTAGTATTATAAGCTGTAACGTCAAATATACCTTCGTTAGTTACCGCAAATAATTTATCATCTGACCCGGCTATACCTTCCATTGGTATTACTGTTGTTACTCCAAAACTAGTAGCGTCTTCAACATTTAATACAAATTCGCGATAGCCTAATCGTACTCGCATACCTGCTTCATCTGGCATTATATTATAGGCATACGGACATACACTCATATCTCCCGCAGCTAAAGAAACGCGAGCGTCAACACCATTTGTAGGCGCAGGAATAACTGAGGCTTGCGTTATTTGCGGTCTTGGCCTACGTCTAGTTGCGGCATTTGCGGCTCTAACTACCAAAATTACTGTTCCCTATATTACGATAAGCATTAATAAATGGATATACGTCACTACTATTACCTGCATTAAGAGTACCTGCGCCTTTATCAGACCCAGTAAGCATCTCAAACATTTGGTTAAAGTCATCCTGAGCGGCTGTAGCATCTAAACCGCGAGCTAAAAGAAATTTTAATTTTAAATATCGTGCAATTAATGTGCGGTCATAAAGAATATTATCCGAGTTAACTGTAACTTCGTTTTTGTATGTTGTGCCGTTTGTATCTAAAACCCAATTATTAGATACATATTCAAAGTATAAACTAGCAACTATGCCAACAGGGTTATACGGATATACTAAAAACTCTCCGTTAGTTATGCGCCAACCTAAATTTATTAAATTAGTAACTGTGCGGCCTAATAGTGCTTGCCATTCTTGAGCCGATAGAGGGCCAAACATAGGCAAATCTTCTGATCTATTCCAAGCAGTATTATCTACAATACGTGCAAAATCAGTAGGTAATGGATAGTTACCTACATCAGCTGCAGCAGTAGTAATTGTTTTTTCTCGGCGAAGAACCTCCCAATCATACAGAACTGCAAGCTCATCGCCTGCTACATTTAATAAATGTCTTAGCTGTACAAAAGAAGCATCTGGGCTACCAAAAGGATCGGAAACAGGGGTCAACCCGACTTCTGCCGCCACTCTATTAAGTATCGCATCGGCTGTGGTGATAGTAGTCGGGTATGTAACCATTTTGTATCGTCCCTATTTGATAGCGCGTTTCCGCTTTACTGTTTCAGTATCGCCTTCGGAAAAGCGTTTTTCCATTAATGCTAGTCGTTCTTCTAGTGCTGATATAGTTTTATCGCGCACATCTAACTTTGCATTTAATTGATCTACATATTTAGAATCTTCTTTTTGAGCTAAATATGTTTTAGCTTTTTGTTTTAAACTTGTAAGTCCTCGTATAGAAGTAACATGCGTGTCTGAAACATTTGCTAAGTTTTCTATAGTTTTAATATTTTTAAATGCTAATTCTTCAACTTGTGATCGGGAAATACTTGCCCAATCATTTAATGGTGTGCCGTCTACTGGCGGAGCTACACGCTGTTTAAACGCTGCATAGTGTCGTGGAAAGCGTTGTTTTATGCTTTCATTAACTGGGCCAGATTTACTATCGCGTTCACCTGGAACTTTAATATCGTAATATTCAACTTCTACGCTATCAGGTAAATCGTTATGTTCTGGGTCTAATATATCTTTTGCTTTATTAGGCCGCATCTTATAAAAAAATTTACACAACAAATTTGCGTCTTCATTTTGCGTAGCATTATTGGGTGCGTTAAAATCGTTAAAACCTAGATCGTCCATTTTTTGTCCTCTGTGTTAAAAGTTAGGGCAGGCTGTTAAAACCTGCCCTATCTTATACTAACACTATGTACAAAGCAAGTATGCTCTATACAGGGAAACAGCAGATTATTTCTTTAGCTGAAATATCATCTGCAACCGCACAAACATAGTCTGTTACTGCACCTGATACATCAAGAGTACCATCTGCTGCGCCAACAGCAGTAAGAGCATTACCGTCTGCGCCTGCCGTAAGAGCGATTGTTAGAGTAGCCGGGCCAGTAACCTGTAGCCAACCGTAAGTACCTTCGGTTAGTAAAGATTGAATAACGCCTGCGCCAATATTAACGCTTTCAGAAACATCAGAAGATACTAGTGTATCTTGTGATCCGCCTGCCGCATGATAGTAAGCTACTTCGCCAACTACTGCCGCAGCAGCAGAGCCGTCAGTCCATTTAACGTATTTATACGCTTTCATAGGGCCGTCTGCTCCAATATTAGACATAACAGTACCTAGTTTAAATTCGGCGCTGCTATCAACTGTGGTTATATCTAAACCTATAGTCATTTTATTTTCCTTAAAAAGAAGGGGGACACTAGTTGCCTAGCGCCCCAGATTAATGTTAGCCGTTTGCGTCATAGCGTCCCTGGAACATACGTCCTGAACATGTCAAGTTACCTGCCCATGCAATAATTTGCACTTCAGCATCTTGATTAGTTGAGTAGCGTTTGTTTGGAGAAAGTGGAACCATGTTGCGACGCGCATGTGGGCGATACTTTATATAGTTTGAGTTAATAAAGTAAGCCGTACCTGCGGGTGTTCCTGCTGTAACAGTACCGTTATAGATACCTCCATCAAGAACTACATCAGAATCCATATATTTCACATTAGAGAATCCGCTATCACCCATTTGAGTGTTTGAGAACCTTTGTTGTGATTGTAGAGACTTCATGTATGTGTTCCACACTGTGCTATCAGCCATAATAAGGTCAGGGCGATCTGCACCACGCACTAGATCAGCGTAGAGTAGATTCCAGAAACCTGCAATTTTTGTAGAGTCTAGGCCGTTAGCGGCTGTTTGGTCACTTACTGCATTTTGCCAAAACGTAAATACGTTTCCGTCAATTCCGCCGTAAGAAGCTGCTGTAGGATCAACAGGTAAAGCTGCGGCTAGGCCGTCAATTTCTTTACCAGAAGCGCCAGTACCGTCAGAATACAATCCGCCAGTAATAAGGTTAGCCATTGTGCTTTCAGCTACTTTTAAGCGAGCTTCCATCAAATCAATGAACTGTTCTTTACCTGCGTTTTGAAGCTGTTCTAGGCCAGAGATGACTACTGGAACCGCACACTGTTTAATTGTATATTCAGCGGCACTAATTACGTCAGAAGCATTAGTAGGCAGAATATCATATCCTGAATACCAACCTGCATTTCCGTTTTCAGCGAATGAAAGCTCTTCAAAGATTTTATTACCACCAGAAAAAGATTTAATATTTCCTTTTCTTTTTAGGCGATCAAGAAGAGCATTGTTGTTAGTTACGTTATCGGCAACTGTTTTACTACGGTTTTCAATAGTCGTAGCAAGAATGTCCGTTACGGACGTATTTGCAAAACTCATGGTTTTTGCTCCGAGTTAAAGGTTTATATAAAAATGTTTGCCGGTAAATATATCTTATCCTGCTTTAACGCCGGGGATAGAGTTATCTGCCTACAACCATTTAAACCTGCTCGAACGCCGGGGTTTTTTAGGCCGTTACAAGTATTAAATCATAACGGCCTTGTGTTGTCAAG
>Ga0307489_10000470_pt1 | contig 24572 bp, 43 predicted proteins | sample SB12metaG_FD_202247 | JGI IMG/M metagenome (GOLD analysis project Ga0307489, IMG submission 202247) | Sea-ice brine microbial communities from Beaufort Sea near Barrow, Alaska, United States - SB 1.2 | ecosystem: Environmental > Aquatic > Marine > Coastal | place: USA: Alaska | collected... | reverse complement strand
CCCCAACGACTTCCCCGAGTTTGCGCGCTCAGAACACTCGCGCGGCGCAGGGGGGGTGTTTTTATTACGTTATATCCCCCAAGTGGACACTATAGGTAATTGGACACTATAGGGGTCACATAGGTACTAGGAGACGCCCCACACCGCACCGTACCCTGGAATCCCGGGGTCCCAGGATACCCCCCCGGGAGCCCCCGGAAAAACCGCTACCCTGGAAACCGGGGTCCCGGGGGTACCCCCCCGGGCAGCAAGGGGGAGCCAGCAAAAACCGATACCCTGATTTTTCTACCCCATGGGGGGGTCGCCTCAAAACCCATACCCTGAAAAAATTCTCCCGGGGGGGGCCCCCCCCGGTATTCCCGGGGTCTCCTGGAAACCTAAACCACGGGGCGTAGGGTCATCTCTCGGCATTTAACAAACCACGGCCCTCCACTTGCGCCCCGCGCTGCTTCCGCGGCTCGGTGCACGCGCCGCGGGCCGCGCTTGCATCACATTTACCACCGCCACGCGTCTCTCCATCGGTCCGGTCCGGCAGTGCAGCACATGGCTGCTCCCCTCCTACCCCGTCGAGCAGTCTCAGCCAATGCCTCCTCCTCGTCTAACCTTCTGACTCTCGTCTGCGCCTGCGCATGCGGCGTCGCTCACGCGCTCATCGGCACGTCGTCGGTGACGCCCCCGACCCGCGCGGAAGCCGCGGTGGTGTTCGTCACGGCACAGGCGGGGCGCAACCTGTCCTCCTGCCGCCTCGGCCTCCTTGGCGCGCTCAAGCACTCCATCGACTCCGGCGGACCTCAACTCCAAGGTAGGTCGGTGCAGGTTGACCCTATCAAACCCACGTTGAAAGCGCCTGGATCTCAGACCTTGAAACTGTGATATGCTGAACTGCTTTCAAACTGTGCTTTCAAAATCAACTTGCGCCGCTACACCAAGGGCACCGCCTGAAGATGATGCACGGCGGGCCCTCATCGCAATCTTCGTCCATGGGCCCGGGGGGCGTGGAGCTCGTCGCCAAGCCCGCGCTGCCGCCGGCGCTGAACTGCGGGTGCCATGGTAGGGCGGAGCAGGGTGCCAGTATCAAAACCCGAGTTTCACGCACGCCTGGTTTCAGCTCTTGAAAATAAAATGTAATGAACGCTTTCAAACGTTGCTTTCAATTTCAACTTGCGCCGCTACACCACGGTGGCAACGGTGGCACCCCCTTCTACTTCATGCAGTGGCTGGCGCAGTCCCGCTTCGAGTTTGGGTGGTATATCGAGGATGATGTGGTCTTCACGGTAAGGCGATGCAGGTTGAGCCTATGGAACCCACGTTGAAAGCGCCTGGATATATGCACCTGAAACTAAGATATGATGGACCAGTTTCAAACTTTGCTTTCAAAGTCAACTCGCGCCGCTACATTACGGGGCACTGGAAGCACATCTTGTCCATGGCGGGCAAGGCACCGGACGGGGAGCTCATGTACGACTTAGTGGCGCACATCACGCTCGCCGCTCGGAGTTGGTGGAAGCCGTGCAAGATGCCCGATGGGCAGGGGCTTACACTCGTTCACTTCTCAGCTCAACCTAAGCCGTTTTGGTCACACCTCCCCGTGTCCCCCTGTCAGTCCGCGCAACTGCCTTAATTAAGGTCATTTCAAAATCTTCCCCGATCTTGGATCGCGTATGGGCATTTCACGTACGAGATTCCACCCCCCCAAACCTCTATCCCATATCCAAGTTTGTTTCGTAGCGCGGCGCGCGATCAAATCTCGCAGTCGAAATGCCCATACGCGAAAACGATATCCAAGATCGGGGAAGATTTTGAAATGACCTTAATTAAGGCAGTTGAGCGGACTGCCTGTCTAATAGACTGGGGGACATGCATGCACCCAACGTATCCAACAAAATGTGCTTACGTTGAGTCGAAAAGTGGACGAGTGTAAGCCCCTGCCGATGGGCTGCCGTGCCGGACTGGCGGGGTGGGGCGGTGCAAGTTGACCCTATGAAACCCAAGTTGAAACCGCCTGGAACTGAGCGCTTGAGACTAAAGTGTGATATACTGCTTTCAACGTCTGCTTTCAAATTCAACTTGCGCCGCTACAGCGGGGTGCAGCACAAGACCAAGTGGCCCGTCATCGGCATGTCGCGGGCAGGGGCTTACACGCATCCACTTTTCGGCTCAACGTAAGCACATTTTGTGGGATACATTGGGTGCATGATTTCCCCCCAGTCTATTAGACAGGGGGACACGGGGATGTGTGACCAAAACGGCTTAGGCTGAGCTGAGCAGTGAACGAGTGTAAGCCCCTGATCACGGGCGCTGGCCAAGGTTGGGTGCTACAGCTTCAAACCCGTGTTGAAACTGTCCGGTTGCAGCGCTTGAAACTAACATATGATAAACGGCTTTCAAGTTTTGCTTTCAACTCGAAGTTGCGCCAGTACACGAAGGCGGTCATGGCGTCCGTCGCAGAGGGCCAGACCAACGGGCACCAGGAGCCAATCATGTTTCCATTCTGCCGCCGCGCAATGGAGCCGCCGTGTAAATACCTTGTCATTCCAGACAATCTCCTGGGGGTATTTCAGCTCGGGAAAGGGGGGCGCCTCGCCAGGCCAGTCACCAACAGAGTCTTCACCTCAGTGGGCCTGACGATGGGCAGGGGCTTACACTCGTCCACTTCTCAGCTCAACTTTAGCCATTTCTGACACAGAGTACACCCTACACACCCCCTAATACTCCCTGACAACCCCTCAACACCCCCTGAACAAACCCTAAACGCACCCCCTATCACACATAATGCGCTAAAGTTGAGCTGAATTTGAGAACGAGTGTGAGCCCATGACGAGGGGCAGCAACCTGTCACCCAACCGCCTGTACCACCCCATGAAGTGTCAGGCCGACGGCGGCATCGGAAAGTTGGCGCGGGAAATGGTGAGCGTAGATGGCAACACGAGTCGAATCACGGTGGACGGGATGTGGGAGACGTACTTCCGGCCCCGTCGCCAAGTGTCCTCACTCGGTAGGGCTGTGCGGGTTGACCCTATCAAGCCCACGTTGAAACCGCCTGGATCTATGCACTTGAAAGTAAGATATGATGGACCGGTCTCAAACTTTGCTTTCAAATTCAACTTGCGCCAGTACGACTCGGCAGGTTTGGCACAGGCACGGGGAACGGGCAGGCGGTCAGGGCGGGGGAGGGTCGGTCGGTCGGTAGCCAGGGCACCGTACGGCCGGCCGGGGGGCAGGGTTCGGGCACCGCACGGCCGGTCGGGGTCGGGAGCAAGGGCTCTGCGAGGTCGGTCGGGAGCCATGGCTTCGCGCGGTCGGTCGGGAGGCAGAGGGCGCCGGGGGAGCTCAGGGCGCAAGGGGTGCAGGGGATTTCTTTTCGGCAGGGGCATGTCGTGGCGCAGGGGCAGGGGGGGGCGCAGGGGCAGGGGGGGGCACAGAGGTACGGGGGGATGCAGGGGGTACATGATATGGGGCTGAGGGAGCGTATCCGGGCCAGGGCCAGGGGACAAGCTTCGAGTGCCGGGCCGACGGAGCGGGCGAACCTCTTGAATGACGGAGACCAATCCGGCGGTGAGATAAACTAGACGGGAACGCCAAATTTGGTTAGACTGAGGCAAGCGACCTAGGTGACAGCTTTCTTGGGAGTTCGACGATTCATGACACAAATTCGGATTGAAACTAATGTAGAAACCTTTTGCGTTCGATGAACGTTGGCAAAATATATTATTAAAGTTTAAAAGGAAGCCACGCGACACGCACCCTTGAAGTTTGCTCGATCGTTGTTTGCTTTTCTATTCACATTTTCACACAAGCGCCTGATTCCATGCTTAAACTCAACGTCGACTGTGCTATCATAGTTGAGCTGAAAAGGACACGTCGTGTACGACCCTGAATGCAACACTGTGAATGCAAGCCCCTATGAATGCAGCACTCTGAATGCACGACCCTGAATGCAACACTCTGAATGCACAACCCTGAATGACAGATCTGAGGCCCTAGATGAACCAAATGTTGGCGAGGCGGCGGCGGGCGGCGTTGGCGAGTGGGTCACCGGCGCCCAGCGCGTCTATGAGCCGCACACAGAACGCGCGCCCCCGCTCCTAAGGCCCGGTGTCAAACGGTGGTGTTCGATGAAACCACCGAGGCGAGGGGCATGCTATTCGTATGAGGTAGAATGACCATACAACATACCGAGTGCCTAGCAGCTTTAGGTAAATGATGATACCTTCGTGGGCGATACCGGTGGCTTACATAGCGATGATGATGAGGAGGACGTGGAGACGAATGTGTACGGATATACGGTATACGGTGAGGGAACATTCAGACGAAATTGGAGGGTTAAATGGAAAGCGGGCGTCACCTTTTCCCGCGTGCCCTTTTTCACCATCTCCAGGCTGACGTCGATGGCGGCGGACGAGCTGCCGTCCAGGAACAGGCGCAGCGCCAGCGCCGTGCTGTAGCGGCGCATGTTAAACTTGAAAGCGAATTTTGAAAGCAGATCATATCATTACAGTTTCAAGCGCTCAGATCCTGGCGCTTTCAGCGTGGCTTTGATAGGGTCAACCTGCACCTCCCTACCGTGCGCGCGGCGTCCGCGGCATCGACGTCGCCGCTGTCCGCCGCCGCCGTGATCCAGGGGCTTACACTCGTCCACTTTCTAGCTCAACTTGTGCCGTGTCTGACACAAGAAAACACCCTACACACCTTTAAACACCCCCTAACACCCCCTTAACACGGGCTACACCCCCCATCCACGCATCCCCTATCCCATACAAAGCGCTCAAGTTGAGCCGGAACGTTGACGAGTGTAAGCCCCTGCCGTGATCGCCGCGCGTAGCTCCTCCGCATCCCGCCCCGCCGCCGCCGCACCCGATTCACCCCCGCCGCCGCCTCCCCCGCCGCCGCCTGCTTCAGCCCCCACATCGCGCGGTTCTCCAAACACCCCCTCGGCGATGGCGCTCGCCATCAGCTCCGTCCTCGCCTTAGGGCCTGCCAGAAGCCGCCCCCCCACGTCATCCAACGCGTGTTAAACCCTAAACCCTAAACCCTAAACACTGCAACAAACCGCACTGCCACGTCATCCAACGCGTGTTGAACCCTCGTTTATGGAGTCACATGGCAGCCTATGACGCTGACTCGCAGTATCTGCCAGGCCCCACCTGGCCTCCGCAGCGGCGATCTCGCTGGGCTCCGGAAAGTTGAGGTCGACTGTCTGTCGCGCCATCTTGACCATCTCCCGCGCGCCGTGCACCAGGGGCTTACACTCGTCCACTTTTCAGCTCAACTTAAGCCGTGTCTGACACACAAAACACAACCTACACACCCTAAACGCCCCCAAACACACTCTCAACCCGGGCTACACAACCCCGACGCGTACCCCCTATCCCATAACAGGCGCTCAAGTTGAGCTGAGAAGATAACGAGTGTAAGCCCCTGCCGTGCACGTCCGGCGGCGCGGCCAGCAGCGCGCAGCGCGCCACACCGGCGTACGCGCGCGCCCGGAGCGCCGGCCCCGCCCCACTGTCAGCCGCCAGCACGTACGTGAAGGCGCGCGCAGCCTCCTTGTGCGCCGTGCCCCTGCCCCCTGCCGCCGCGCCGCCGCCGCTGCCGCCGCCGCACAGGGGCTTGCACTCGTCCATTTTTCAGCTCAACCTGAGCCGTTTCTGACACAATGTACACCCTAAACACCCCCTGATAGCCGATAGCACATCCTGATACCCCCTAAACAATTCCTGAATGCACCCCTGTCCCACTCAAAGCGCTTACGTTGAGCCAGAAAGTGGACGAGTGTAAGCCCCTGCCGCCGCCCCCCGCCCCGCCTCTGCCGTCCAGCGCCGCAAACGCCGCGTCCACTAATACCTTCGGGTCCTGGGTCAGAGCTAGTTCATCCACCTCCTCCCCCCCGCCGCCGCCGCCGCCACCGCCACCCCCGCCCCCGGCGCCGCCACCCTGCGCCGCGACCGCCTTGTCCACGAAGGCCTGGAGCTCACCATCGGGTAGCACACCCTTGAACTGGTCCACAAACTTGCCGTTCACCATGAGCATGACGGTGGGCAGCGACTGGATCTTGAGCTGGTCGGAGATGCCCGGGAGCTCGTCCACGTCGTAGCGGCGCAAGCTGATTTTGAAAGCAAAAGTTGAAAGCAGTTCATCATATTTTAGTGTCAAAGGATTAATTCCAGGCGCTTTCATCTTGGGTTTGATAGGTTCAACCTGCACCACCCTACCACGTTGATCTTCACCAGCACGCACGCGCCGTTGCTGGCCCTCACCAGCGCCTCCGGGTAGGGAATCTTGCCAGCCGCAAAGTTTTTGATAAGGGAACTGCCATATTGGGTACGTGTTGGGTGGTGTCTGGTCATGGTCAGGTGACAACCATGTCTGTGTAAGCGTTTGGTTATGACTCGTAGGGGGAATTCCGGTGGCGACACCGAAACTGAGCCTCAAATTTCGGTGTTGACAACGAAACTGAAGCTTTCGCAACGGTGCCGGGGGAGATGTGCGTGCGTTGAGCAGGCTTGTTCCCCGCCTCCAGCTTGGGCGTGAGCACCTTGCACGGCCCGCACCCAGTGGCTTGCACTCGTTCCCAATTCAGCTCAACTTGAGCGCTTCAGTCCAACGTATAACCCAGCTCAACTCATGAATGTGTCCTGGAGTTGCTCATGTTGAGCAGATGACGTCAACGAGTGTAAGCCCCTGCCCGCACCAGTCCGCGTAGAAGTCGAAGATGAGCGAGGTCCCCGCGCTGGCGGGCACGAGGGACTCCAGCTGCTTCTCGTCGATGATCTCAATCACTGCCGGCAGCCAGGGGCTTCCACTCGTTCACGTCAGAGCTCAACTTGAGCAACTCCAGGACACATCCATGAGATTAAGTTGGGCTATAGGGTGGACATAACAACTCAAGTTGAGCTGAAACGGGAACGAGTGTAAGCCCCTGCCGGCAGCTTCTGCGGCGGGCCGCCGCCGCCGGGTGGGGGGGCGGCGCCGGGGGGCGGGGCGGGCGGCGCGGGCGGGGTGGGCGGGGCGGCGGCGGCAGCGAAGGAGCGATGGCTGATGGTGGTGCACCCGCGCACATTATCCTCTTGACGCGCGCGCCACGCCGCGGGCTGCAGCGCACGGCGCGCCGCGGAGGCTGCCGCGGGGTAGGGTCTAGCGGATGTTGCTCGCCACCTCATACGGTGGCACCTAAGTTAAGAGACGAGGGCTCGCAGTGCGTGGGGGGACGTGGCGAGCAACATCTGCGAGGTTCATATCGAGTAGGGGGCGCGGCAATGCAATGCTCGCCACGTCATAGGGTGCCTCTGACTCAAGAGACGAGGGTTCGAAGTGCGTTGGAAGAGCGTTGAGGTGACGTGGCGAGTGAAACCCAGCAGGCCCTACTGCGCGGGGGGCAACGGCACGCGGGAAGGCGGCGGCGGTGGCGGCGGGGGCGGGGGCGGCGGCGGCGCGGGCAGCGCGCACCCGGATAGAATAGACGGCACCCGCCCGTCTCATTTTTTGGACAGTGTGGTGAAGGACGAGGTACTTTCGGAGTGCGAAGGACACGGACGGACGGGGACAGGCGCGAGGCGTCGCAAGGAACTGTCGCGGTGCCGTACGTGCCGCACGGACGTGAACCCCCGCCGTGTACTATGAAAGCCCCCCGAGGCGAAGTTGTGAAGATGGCCGTTCCGATGGCGCGCGCCCGTGGGATGTGGCATTCCCCCCATCGGATCTGCACTACATATAGGATGCTGACTCGACGCGGCTGACGTCCAGCATTGACGTCAGTTTCAGAATCCATCGGCGCCGTGGTGCCCGCGCCACGAGGTTGAGTTGAGACTGTCAGCAGGTCGGCTTCTCAACCTACCGCAAGCGCGGCCCTGCGCATCACTGGTTCACTGCTCAGCCACCGGACACCTCGTTTCATACGAGTATAAAGCGTTGCAAAGCCTCCGCAACATCAAACATATTCTCTTCGGTTCCCAACCGCCCCGGCTCGCCGTGACTGCCGCCCGTTCACCTGTGGCGCGCGCCTCACCGCCTGACGACCGCACCGGCCGATGCGGTCGCGGGGTCCGTATATGAAGTCGGCGCACTTCATGTCGGACGGGAGCGACGCGGGCGGCACGGGCGGCACGGGCGGCGCGGGCGGGCCAACGGCGTCCGAGATTGAGATGCGAGCACCTACGCTCGCACCTACAGCTCGGCTGACGAGTCATACGGGAAGTGACGACGAGGACCGGGTAGGACCTGGCGGATGTTGCTCCACGTGATAGGGTGCCCGTAAACCCAAGAGACGAGGGTCCAGAGTGCGTTGGGTGACGCGGCGAGCAATGTCTGCCCGGCCTTGGGTGCAGGCCGACGCCGTGGGGGATGTGGAGGGGGGGGCGCGGGCGGGCGGTGTGGGGGGCGCCGGCGACGGGCGCGGTGGCACCCTGCAGTGGCTGGTGAGGGCCGCGCAGGTATTCCATTGCCCGCCACGCCATCGACACGCAGATTGAACCCTCGTGTCTTGAGCTAAACGGCACCCTATGACGTGGCCAGCAATGTGAGGCAGGCCCTGGTGGGTGGCCGTGCAGTCGGTGGGCACGGTGTCCATCTTCGCGGCGCTGCTGGGCAGGGGCTTACACTCGTCCACCATTCAGCTCAACGTAAGCGCTTTCTGTGAGCTAGGGGGTGCATTCATGGATTGTGTAAGGGGCGTCAGGGGGCATTGTGGGGTGTCCAGGGTGTATTTTGTGTCAGAAACGGCTCACGTTGAGCTGAAAAGTGGACGAGTGTAAGCCCCTGCTGCTGGGGTACGACATCGGGGTACGGCCGCCCGCGCCCGGATACTGCCAATCACCGTCGCCCAATGCACTTAGAACCCTCGTGTCTTGGGATGGATGACCCTAGTGACGTGGCGAGGTGCATGTGCGCGGCCGTACATCGGGGTGCTGAGCGGCGCGCTGCTGCCGATGAGCCGCGACCTGGGGTTGTCCGCCGCGGAGCAGGAGGTGGCCGTCGGGCGGGGCCGCACGCCCAGCTCAACCCTCTTCGAGTGCCCACTTGTCATCCTATCCTTTGCTTTCGTATCAAGGTGACGTGTGAGCATTTGAGGACCCTGCCACCGGGTGCCTGAACTTTGTGAGCGCGGCGGGAGCGCTGGGCGGGGGGCAGGGGCCTACACTCTTTCACCTCTCAGCTCAACCTGGGCCGTGTTGGTCACACCTCCCCGTGTCCCCCTGTCTAATAGACTGGGGGAAAACCATGCACCCAACGTATCCCACAAATGTGCTTACGCTGAGCCGAAGAGTGGACGAGTGTAAGCCCCTGGCAGGGGGGTGCTGTACTCCCGCTACGGCGCCGTGTGGTGCGTCCGCGCCGCGGTGGCGTTGTACGCTGTCGGCATGCTGCTCATCGCAGCCGCCCTCGGCTTCGCGCAGGTGTTCGCCGGCAGGGGCTTGCACTCGTCCACTTTTTCAGCTCAACCTGAGCCGTATCTGACACGAAATACACCGTTTAAACCCCCATCACCCCCCAACACCCCCCGACACCTCCTAAACACCCGCAAAATGACCCCTAAACAAACCCTCAATGCACCCCCTATCCCATAGAAAGCGCTTACATTGAGCTTGAAAGTGAACGAGAGTAAGCCCCTGTTCGCCGGCCGCGTGGTGTGCGGGCTGGGCGTGGGACTAGGGTTCGCAATCTGCCCGCAGTACATCGCTGAGATCTCGCCGCCGCCGTGGCGCGGCAGGGGGGTCGTTCATAACAATCGCTCGACCGGACCGACGTTGAATCCACGAACGGAGTCCGCGCGTCTGTATGGGCATTCACACCCAAGGGAAGCCGTGCTGTGACATCGGACGAGTGCGCTTGTTATCGATGACCCTCGTGCGCGGCGTCCTCGTCTCGTGCTTCGAGATCGCAATCAACGTGGGGCTGTGCAGCGGGTACCTGGTAGGGCGGTGCAGGTTGACCCAGTGAAACCCATGTTGAAAGCGCCTCGAATTAAGCGCTTGAAACTGAAATATGATGCTCCGGTTTCAATTTTTGCTTTCAATGTCAACTTGCGCCCCTACAACCTGGCCAACCTAGCGCTGGAGTCGGTGCCGGACTCGCCCCGATGGCGCGGCCTCATGGTAGGGTGGTGCGGGTTGACCGTATCAAACCCACGTTGAAAGCGCGTGGAGCTGAGCCCTTGAAACTAAAATGTGACGAACTGCTTTCAAACTTCGCTTTCAATTTCAACTTGCGCCGCTACATCATGCTGCTGCCGCTGCTGCCCACTGCACTCGTCGCCGCCGTCATGGTTGGGCGGTGCAGGTTGACCCTATGAAACCCAAGTTGAAACCGCCTGGAGCTAAGCGTGTTGAAACTAAACTGTGGTATACTGCTTTCAACTTCTGCTTTCAAATTCAACATGCGCCGTTACATCATGGTGCCGCGGCTGCCCGAGAGCCCGCGGTAGGGCGGTGCAGGTTGACCCTATCAAACCCACGTTGAAACCGCCTGGAAATAAGCTCTTAGAACTGAAAAATGGCAAACCGCTTTCAAATTTTGCTTTCAAATTCGACCTGCGCCGCTTCACCGCGGTGGCTCATGCGTCAGGGGGGGGGTGCGCGAGAAGCCGCAGCGCGAGACGTCCTGGTGCGGCGGCGCAGGTTGACCCTGTCAAACCCGCGTTGAAAGCGCCTGGAGTGAAGGGCTTGGAACTAAAATATGATGGACCCCGCTTTCAATTTTGCTTCAATTTTGCTTTCAAATTCCACTTGCTTCGCTACATCCTGGTGCGCACGTGCGGCCAAGCCGCGGCTGGGCCCGCTCTAGCCGACATCAAGGTAGGGCGGTGCAGGTTGACCCTATCAAACCCAAGTTGAAACCGCCTGGAACTAAGCGCTTGAAACTAAAACATGATGAACTGCTTTGGCATTTCGCTTTCAGATTCAACTTGCGTCGCTACATCAAGCGCGTCCTGGCGCAGCAGCAACCAGTGGTAGGGCGGTGCAGGTTGACCCTATCAAGCCCACGTCGAAACCGACTGGAACTAAGCGCTTGAAACTGAAGTGTGGATGTACCGCTTTCAACTTATGCTTTCAGAGTCAACGTGCGACTCTACACCGTGGATGCGGACGGGGACGCGGACGCGAAAGGGCAGGCGCCCCTACACGAGTTCGAGGCAGGGGCTTACACTCGTTCACCTTAGATCTCAACTTGAGCAACTCCAGCACATGTTCATGAGCTAAAGCGGGATATACGGTGGACAGAAGAGCTCAAGTCGAGCTGAATTGGGAACGAGTGTAAGCCCCTGGTTCGAGGCGGGGGGCGGCGCGGGGAGGCGGCGCAAACAGGCGGCAGCGGGGTCGACGTGGAGTGCGCTGGTGTTGAGTGGGCCGGCCACGCGCCGCGCGCTGCACATCGGAGCCGGCACTGCCTTCTTCCAGCAGGCCAACGGCAGGGGCTTACACTCATCCACTGTTCCGGCTCAACGTAAGCGCTACCTGTGGGATAGGGGGTGCGCTTAGGGGTTGATTAGGTGTCGTTTAGGTGTTGTTAGGGAGTATTAAGGGGTGTTAGGGTGTGTTTTGTGTCAGAACGGCTCAAGTTGAGCTGAAAAGTGGACAGGTGTAAGCCCCTGGCCAACGGCAGCGAGGCGGCGGTGTACTACGTGCCGGAGGTGCTCAAGGCCGCGGGAGTGTCGGCAGGGGCTTACACTCGTCCACTTTTCGGCTCAACGTGATCGCTTTGGGTGCATTTAGGGGGTGTTAAGGAAGTGTTCAGGGGGTATTGGGTGTATTAGGAGGTATTAGGAGATGTCTAGGGGGGTATTTTGTGTCAGGAACGGCTCAGGTTGAGCTGAAAAGTGGACGAGTGTAAGCCCCTGGGTGTCGGACGAGCACCAGCAGCTGCAGGCCAGTCTGCTGGTGGGCAGGGACTGACACTCGTCCACTCTTTTAGCTCAACGTAAGCACTTTCTGTGGGAAATGTTGGGTGCATGATTTCCCCCCAGTCTATTAGACAGGGGAACACGGGGAGGTGTAACCAAAAGGGATGAGATTGAGCAGAAACGTGGACGAGTGTAAGCCCCTGCTGGTGGGGTTGTGCAAGACGGCGTGCATCGTGATCGGCCAGTTCAGTGTGGACCGCTTCGGGCGCCGGCTCATGATGTTGTCCAGCATCGCGGCGGTCACCGCCAGCCTGGTCGGGCGGTGCAGGTTGACCCTATCAAACACCAGGTTGAAACCGCCTGGAACTAAGCCATTGAAACTAAAGATTGATATGCTGCTTTTAACTTCTGCTTTCGAATTCAACTTACGCCGCTACAGCCTGGTCATGCTGACAGCGTGCCTGGGTACTGGCGCCGCAGCCGGCGGGTAGGGGCATCTGCTCGCATATTTTTCTGCTCTATCTGAGCCGTTTTTGTCACTGAGACCACCCAACGCATGGGTTTGTATCACAGAGAGAATGCTTACGTTGAGCTGAAACCGGACAAGTGTCAGCCCCTGACGGTGGGGGGGCGTCTGCAGGGGTCACGCTGCTGGCGCTGTGTCTGTTCATGGCGAGTTTCTCGCTGGGCATGGGCAGGGGCTTACACTCGTCCACTTCTCAGCTCAATTTGAGCTGTGTCTGACATCAGAAAACCCCCTATACATCCTAAACACCCCTTGGCACCCCCTGAACACGGGCTACACAACCCCTACGCGCACCCCCTATCCCATACCAAGCGCTCAAGTTGAACTGAAAAGTGGACGAGTGTAAGCCCCTGGGCATGGGGCCGGTCACGGTGGGGTTGTGCAAGTTGAACCCGTGTTGATACATGCAAAGAGCCTGGATATTGTGCTCGGAACTACGACAAAGTGCGTCAAAGTGTTACGAGCAAAGCAGCGTACAGCAAAGCATGGACCAATCACAGGCTCGAATGTCAACTGTTCCGAGCCTGTGATTGGTCCATGCTTTGCTTTGCTTTGCATCTAGCACTTTGACGCGCTTTGTCATATAATATCAGGCTTTCAAGTTTGCTATCAATTTTAATTTGCGCCCCTACATCACGTGGGTCATCACTTCGGAGATCTTCCCACTCGCACAGCGCTCCAAGGTGGGGAGGTGCAACTTGAAACCCGTGTTGACACTTGAAAGCGCCTGATTTCAGCAGTTCAAACTAAAACACGATGAAGTGCTGTCAAGTTATGGTGTGACGCGGCGTTGCGGCACTACGGCGCGGGGACGGCGGTGGCCATGGTAAGGCGGTGCAGGTTGACCCTATCAAACCTCCGTTGATAGCGCCTGTGACTAAGCGCTTCAAACTGGAACATGAGAATGTGCTTTGAAATTTTGCTGTCAATTTCAACTTGCGCCGCTACACCATGGCCGTCAACCGCCTCACCAGCGGCATCGTCGCCATGGTAGGGCGGTGCAGGTTGACCCTATCAAACCCAAGTTGAAACCGCCTAGAACTAAGCGCTTGAAACTAAAATATCATAAATCGCTTTTCAATTTCGCTTCAAATTTGCTTTTGAATGCAACTTGCGCCGCTACATCATGACCTTCCTCAGTCTTTCGCATGCTGTCTCCGTGGGCGGCACCTTTGCACTCTTCGCGGGCGTCAGCGTGTGTCATTTTATCTTTACGTTTTTCCTGCTGCCTGAGACGCGGGGAAAATCGCTGGAGGAGATCGAGGCGGCGCTGGGGGCAGGGGCTTACACTCATCCACTTTTCAGCTCAACCTGGGCCGTTTCTGACACAAAATACTCCCTAAACACCCCTTGACACCCCCTCAATCCCGGAACCAACCCTTAAATGCACCCCCTATCCCACAGAAGGCGCTTACGTCGAGCCGAAAAGTGGACGAGTGTAAGCCCCTGACTGGGGGCGCAGGTCGGGCGCAAGCGGGGGTACCTGAGCCTGTCGGAGGAGGCGGGTGGCGCGGAGTAGGGGGCAGGTGGCAGGGCGGCGCGCACCCGAGGGAACGACAGAGAGATAGATAAAGAGAGAGAGAGAGATGCTTCAGCGTGTATAAGGAGGCACCAGGCGTTGTCCTGGTTCCTGCATGTATTTGTGTAGAGCCCTACCGAAGACTGTAATGTAAAGACCGCTGTTTCAGACCACCTCGGCTGATGTTTCGTGAGCGGAGAAGAGGCGCGCATGTTGCTAGTTTGTTTGTTGACATTGACAGATAATGAAATATGCTCACCATGCGAGCGCCTTGGGGCTCGAGAACGTTCACACAGGGTCACACGGGAGTCACGCCGCCGCAGCGTGCCATATATATTGATGCCATATTTTTATTAAGTAATTCCAAAAAATGTCCTACGAAATCAGCGATACATTTGCAGGATAAACAATACCCACCCAATCTGACACTATACATTCCCGAAACTATACATTACTTTCAGTCGTCGTCATGCGACATCAAGTGGACGCGCCGCAACGACACCCCATCCATCCAAACCCGTCCAAACCAATCCAGTCCGCCAGTCTGTTCCACGCCTCCAGTCCATCCCGGACCACCAGTCCATTCCAAGACCCCACATCATTCCATTCCATTGTACTCTGCTTATCCTATTCTTTTATACCATTCCATTCCATTCCATTGCACTCCCGTCCGCCAGTCCATTCCATGTCGGCGCCAACTGGGATGGAATAACCACCACCGCGACCCGGGGCCTGGGGTAGATCCACGATATCAGCGCCCGCGCCCTCGCTCGCTGCGCCCGCGCTGCTTACATATTGTTCTCCTTCATAGTGACGTTGATCTTGTCAAGGATCAAGAGCGTGATCATGGCGTGGGGGGCGATGCGCGTGTAGTAGGTGGGGAAACCGGTATAGAACTTGAGCGGGCCGCCCTCCGCCATGGTCTTGGCGCAGCAGTCCAGGAACCCCTTGAAGGGCATGGTGCCGTCGGGCTTCGCCTTCTGCTCCATCTAGGGACTGATAGATAGTGCTCGCCGCGTCATATGATGCCAGTTAACTCAGGAGAAGGAGGAGGGGGAGGAGGAGGGGGAGGAGGAGAAGGAGGAGAAGGAGGAGGAAGAGGAGGAGGAGGTGGTGAAGGAGGAGGAAGAGGAGAAGGAGGTGGTGAAGGAGGAGGAGGCGGAGGTGGGGGAAGAGGAGGACGAGGAGGAGGAGGAGGAGGAGGAGGCGGAGGAGACGAGGGTTCAAAACGCGTTTGACAACGTGGCGAGCACCATCCATAAGTCCCCACCTTCTGCAGCTGGGTCTTGACGTAGTCGAAGGGCAGGGACATGAAGGAGGCGAAGAAACCGGCGATGGCAGAGGCGCCCAGGGTGTAGCGGCGCAAGTTGAAATTGAAAGCAAAGATTGAAAGCAGTCCATCGCATTTCAGTTTCAAGCGCTGAAAGCAGGCGCCTTCATGAGAGTAGCACGTGGTAAGATCACAGAGTATCACACGCGGGCGTTGAGTCATAGACCCAAGGCGACGGACGTCTTATTCCGTGCTTGCAAACACGGGTCGCAACCTGCAGCGCCTCACCAGGGTGGCGGGGAAGCCCGTCACGCCTTGGTCCTTCATCATCTCCTTGGCCTGGTCGTTCGACGCCAGCATGCCCGCCAGTACGGTCCGACCGACCAATGCACCGCCAGGTCTAGAATTTAGGGTTAAGGGTTTAGGGTTTACTGTTCAACGCAGCGCCCTCACCGCAGTGCTCAGTGCTCATAGTGTACCAGTGTGTCCATCTACTCGTCCCAACCCCCTCTCACTTAAGAGACTTGGGGTGTCAGTGGTGAAACCCCGGATCGACGGTCTCACAGCTGGCCAATCTTCCGGGCCCCACCCATGTTGAGCGACATGGCGCGCACCGCCGTGGTGCTGGCGCCCACGAACAGGCCGCCGAACCCGTCCTTCTTCACGATGTCCGTCAGCGCGTGCACCGCTACGTAAGGCCGCGCACATACGAGTGCACTCTTTAAACAGTGTTCCGAGCCAGGTACGCATGCTGCTTATTCCGGAGGATCTGAGCTCTCTGCGAGGCGATCTGTCGGCGATTCTGGGCGGTTTTGTTCAATTTTGGACGATGTTTAGCGTAGGTATGCTCTCAAAACACACCCATTTTCCAGGTTCCTGGGTGGGTACGGAACATGATTTAACGGGTGCACTCGTAGTGCTCGCCACGACTAGGATGCTCGCCACTTCACAGGATGACATCTAAGTGAAGAAGCGTGGGTTCAAACGCGTGTCGATGACGTGGCAGGCAATGGGGGTGGGAGATTGTGCTCGCCACGTTCAAACGCGTGTCAATGGCGGTCGGTCGGGCGGGCGGGCGGGCGGGCACAGGCCCTGCCACGCCGGTGTAGTTGCGGCGCTCGGCGGCGGGCAGCGTGCCGTCTGCCTGCATGCAGGGGCGTATACTCGTCCAATTTTCAGCTCAACGTGAGCGCTTCCGTAGGATAGGGGATGCATTTAGGTGTTGTTTAGGTGGTGTGGAGGGGGTGTCAGGGGGTATCAGGGGGTATCAGGGGGTGTCCGGGGTTTGATTTGGATCAGAAATAGTTCAGGTTGAGCTGTAAAATGGACGAGTGTAAGCCCCTGCCTGCATGCGGATGAGGGACAGATCCGCGGGGGACCCGAAGATGGCGCCCAGCCCGCCGAGTAAAGTCATCCATCGAAATTACCTTCCACCTTGTCTACTTTTGAGAGCACACACGTCAGCTCATTAGCACACAGCCGTGCAGTGCCAAGCTATCGTCAGCTGTGTTGCCAGATTTGCGTGTGGCAGGGAGACGCTCACTTGGTAGTCGTGAGTAACCGGTATTTTGCAAGCGAGCGCGCCCCCTACCGCCGGCGGCGAGGCCAGCGAACATCTTCTGCTCGAGGGGCAGCGGCTTGCCCTCGTTGGCCTCCTTCAGGCAGGGTGCGTTACATCTCGGGGAATGCCTTTTCGGGCAGGGGCGCGATTCGGTGCAAAGCGCGTGTGCGTATGTGTGTGAGTGTGCGTGTGAGTCATCGCCTCGTTTGCTCATGTCATCGCAAGCGCGAAGGGAAGGGAGATGCGCAGCCCTACCTTGAGCGCGTCCACGATCTTAGCGTGGATGCCGAGGCGTGCGGTGGTGTACGTCGCCTGGCGCAGGAGGCCCGCGGATAGGCCCTGCGAGATGGAGAGGGAAACGATGCGGGCAACAAGCTCGAGGCGTCAGCGTCAAGGAAGAATATTACGTCAAGGAGATGTGATGCTTTGCGCTTTGGCGGACGATCCTCGAGGCGCTGGACACCCGCGCTGCCCCCGGCGGCAGCGCGCGTTCCAGTCCATGCCCCGGCGGCGGCGCGCGCTCCGAGGGCGAGGCGCCGGTGGAGGCCATCGCGCACGGGCACGACCGTCACAATACACCGTCGTTCGCGCTCCGCGGTTGCGTTCGGGACAGAGCAATTGCACTGGGCTGATTCCTCGTATTGGGATTATTGGAAGCGCAAAGATGCGGGCAGGGCAGGGACTGCCATCAAGGGATACAACACGTCATTGGGTACTCACGGTGTAGAGCGCGCCGAAGCCCTCGTTCTTGACGATGCCCGCGGCGACGCCGAAGGGCCCGCCGGTGGAGCCCAGCTGCAGCCGCACCTGCAAGATCGGGGCGGAAGCCAGAACACCAGAGATTATGAAGATATGATAGGTCGCGCGAAAGGTCGTTACGAGTAAGGCTGCGAACGTCGGGTCGCCTAAGCACGCCGCAAAGTGTGACTAACTGTCGAGCCCGCCGCCGAGAGTACCCGCCGCCGCGTCGCCGAACCAAAGGTAGCGTACAATATTCCGTCCCGCCGTGCCAACCGGGGGCACCGGGGCGGGACACGTTCACAACACTTGTTCCGAGGTTTCCGACACACGAACACTTGCCTTGATGATGTCCAGGGGCTGGATGCAGACGGTAGCGCCCATGCCGCTCAGGCCGCCGTTCATGAACGGCTTGACCGCCTGCCAGGTCTTGTTGTCCGCTAGGTTTAGGGTAGACATGGTGAGAGGGGTGGGAGTGTGCTGGGGGTTGCGGGTGTTGTGGCAGCGACGCTTGGACGCCCTGTGGTGCCAAAAATAGCGCCACGGCGGCGCCACATCAGATCTCGATCTCTCTCTTCCGATTGGCTGCGCTTCTGTACCAGTTCGGTCTAGCTAGCAAGAGCTTCACATGATAAATTTTCCGCATTCGCTTCTCTCCGGCGCCCTCCCACGCGTGCGAGCTCGCGCGTCGGGGCACCTCGGTGGTGTGGTTCGGTTCTCAGCTGACGAGTCGCGGCGAGTCATAATCATGCCCTCGCTTTGTTACGTCCGGACTCCAGGAGGCGCCGAGTCGAAGGTGCGTGTCCAACTTCTCCTACTCCTCCGCCTCCTCCTCCTCCTTGTCCTTGTCCTCCTCCTCCTCCTCCTCCTCCTCCTACTCCTCCTCCTCCTCCTCCTCCTCCTCCTCCTCCTCCTCCTACTCCTCCTCCTCCACACCCTTCTCTCCTCCTCCTCCTCCTACTCCTTCTCCTCCTTGTCCTCCTCCTCCTCCTCCACCTCCTCCACCTTCACCTCCTCCTCCTGCTCCACCTCCTCCTCCTCCTCGTCCACCTCCTCCTCCTCCTCCACCACCCTTTCCTCCTCCTCCACCTCCTCGTCCCCCGACCTGAGCCTCCTCAGCCTCCTCGTATTCCTCAGCACCTTCCCGGGCCTCGTGTATTGACTTACCCCCGTCGCTCCATGCTTCCCCCCCCTCCGTCCCCCGCCGCCGCGACACAGGCGTACGCACTGACGGTGGACGACGACGACACCATCGAGAGCATCGTGAAGTCTCCGCGGCTCAAGGAGCTGGGCATGCCGGGCAGGAGCTTACACTCGCCCACTTCAGAGCTCAACTTGAGGACCTTCGGGACACATCGCGAACGTTATAGCTCAACTTGAGAACCTGCGGGACACTTCCACGGGTTAATGTGGGTCATATGGGGGACAAAGTAAGCTTAAGTTGAGCGGAAAGGGGCAGAGGAAGCTCAAGTTGAGCGGGAATGGGAACAAGTGTAAGCCCCTGATGCCGGGCCTGCTGCCGTGCGGCGCCGTCGTGGTGCGTCGCCTCGTCCGACTACACCTCACACACCCTCACTCTTCACCTCACCTCACGACTCACTCGGGGTCCTACCGAACCTCACCTTGGTTTCCCACGCGCCGTGGGTCGTGGGTTGTGGGGGGTTGAGCATCGAGGCATGCACAGATTGTTGGGTGTTGGTGCGGGCCAAGGCGCGGCTGGCACGAGCACTGCGTACTCGTAGCGTTGAGGAATAAACCCGATACCACGCGGGTGAGGAAGTCTGGCACGGGCGCTATGTGGCAGCATAGAGTGGTGGCGACAAGGCTAGCGTCTCTGCTACCAGTAGCTTTGGGGCAAACGGTTTCAATCCGGGGAGCAGTGCTAATCGCTCACGCCAACAGTTGGTGTGCACGTTTGATTTGCAACAGAGTTGGGGTCAACAGACCGATTTCGGTACATCGCCTGGATGAACTGCCCATACAGAGTTGCGGGCACAGCGTCAGCGCTCCGCGCGGGAAGGCGGGCGCCAGGTCGAATGCCCATACAGAGTTGCGGGCAAAGCGTCAGCGCTGGGCACGGGAAGCGATATACCGAAATCGGCCTCCTGAAACGAGCCGTCCTTTGACTGCACACAGGTGAAGGACCTGAACGGCAAGATGTTCTTCGAGTGCTCCAAGGACGACGTGTTCGGCACCCTGCGCACTGCCGGCGCGCTGGGCGCCTGCATCCAGCTCACCTGGTAGGGCGGTGCAGGTTGACCCTGGCGAACCCAAGTTGAAGCCGCCTGGAACTAAGCGCTTGAGACTGAAGTTTGTTGTTCTGGTTTCAACTTCTGCTTTCAGATTCAACTTGCGCCGCTACAGCCTGGACCCCCACTGGCAACCTCACCGTTTATGTCTCTTAATTAATTCCGCCACTGTCTGCTTCCGTCTATTGCGTCTCGAGGCTTGTATATCGTAAAAATATATACAAATACATTCATCGTTCTGTTCCGTCAGGCGCCACGGTCTCTCACTCCTTGCCACGCCCTGAGCCTGCTCTGCCCCGGTGCGCCAGCCGCCGCTGTGATTTTAGCAACCCCATTCTCAATCAACGCTGACGATTATGAGCACGATTTTCTTTCCTTTTCAACAGCAAAGGCCACGACAGTCTGGGGGTATTTACGTCTACGTGTTTCAATAGGTCCCCACTCCGCCATGACGCGTTAAATATGCATGCCTGAGTCACCGCACCCTTTGCCTGCGCCTTCAAGGGCCGTCTACCTGTGCACCTCACTCGGAGTAGGCGCGGCGTACGTCCGGTGTCTCCACGCCTTCTCTCCTCCCTTCCCCTTTTCCCACCCTCTCACCATCCTCCCTCCGTGTGTCATCATCCTCCCAAATCTCCGCCTCTTCCTATTCCCCCCTCTCTCTTCCTGTTCCCCTTCCCCCTCTTGTCTTCTGTGTATACGAGCACCAGCACTCGAGCAGTGCAAAGCATGTACACGCGTCCTGCAAAACACGTGCAAACGCAAACACGTGCACTCTGCAAAACACGTGCACTATGCACAACACGTGCACTCTGCAATACACGTGTGCAACACAAGCCTCAAAAACCGCAAAGCAGCGTGCGATGGGCAGCACACTACTCGCGCCATCCTGATCCGAGTGACAGCTTTGGCCACCGGGTCGCGCGGCGCCTGGCCCGCACGCCAGGCAGGATGGCGCCGGTCATTGAGCACCGCCCGCGCGGCTTCGCCAGCGTGAAGAACCACCCGCTGTCCGGCATCACCCTGCCGCAGTGGGCGCGCCTGTTGTACGACCACGGCGACGCCATCGAGTATGGCAGGGCCTGGCAGAGGGTCGCCACTTGTTTGCTTACTTTGGTCACAAGGTACCGTGAACTCAGGAAACGAGGGTTCTCGTGCGTGTAATGACGTGGCGGGCAACATTTGTCAGGCCCGAGAGTACGGCCGCTACTTCCCGCGCCTGGCATTTCTGTCGCTCATGTCGGTGGTGAACACCGTGGGGTCGGTCGCCGACTGGCTGCTGTACGGGCGCGCCATCGCCGCGCAGCCCCTCAACCCCGACCCAGTATTCATCCTCGGCCACCCACGCACCGGCGGGGTCGCCACGTTGCACGTGCACCAGTCGTGCACCCAAACGCTGTCCATAAGTGCGTGGAAATCGATATTCAGAAATTGGGCACCCTGCACCCTACCAAACATTTCACTTGACGGATAGGATGCAACCGTGGCGGTTTAAGACTTTGAGTTTCTCTTCATTGCTCGCGTTCATGCGTTAATGATGGTGGCCTGTCAACCATATCAAACTCTGCGTTTACGGCTGCAACCGTACACAAAGGAGCCACACATCTTCACAACCTGCTGTCCAAGGACCCGCAGTTTGCGGTCGCCACGACGTTCCAAGTCGGCTTCCCGTCGGGCTTCCTGTTCACCGCGTGGCTCGCCCCGTGCCTGGGTCTTATCATGGTAGGACCGTGCAGGTTGACAGTACCAAAACCCGTGTTGAAAACGTCTACGGTTTCAGCACTTGAAACTATAATATCATAAACTGCTATCAACGTTTGCTTTCAATTTCAACTTGCGCCGCTGCATGATGGACAAGACGCGCCCGATGGACAACCTGGCGCTGGCGTGGGACACCCCGCAGGCAGGGCCTTACACCCGTGCCCATTTCCGCTCAACTTGAGCTTACTTTGCCCCTTTCCGCCCAACTTAAGCTTACTTTGTCCCCCATATAACCCAAATTAATCCGTGGATGTGTCCCGAAGCAGCTCAAGTTGAGCCCTAACGTGAGCGATGTGTCCCGAAAGTCCTCGAGTTGAGCTCTGAAGGGAGCAAGTGTAAGCCCCTGCCCGCAGGAGGACGAGTTGGCCGTGAACCAGCTGTCGGGCGGCGCGTCACCTTACATGCCGCTCATGTTCATGAAGCGCGAGAAATCTTTCCGGCGATACTACACGCTGCAGGAAGCGTCCGAGGCTGAACTGAAGCGATGGAAGGATGCGTTCATGTACTTTGCGAAGAAGCTACAGCTGGCGAGCGGCAGGGGCTCACACTCTTCCACTTTTTGGCCCAACGTAAGCGCTTACTGTGGGAGAGGGGGTGCATCCAGGGGGTGTTTAGGGTGTGTTCAGGAGCAGTTAGGGGTAGTTATGGGGTCTTTAGGGTGCATTTTGTGTTAGAAACGGCTCAGGTTGAGCTGAGAGGTGGACGAGTGTAAGCCCCTGGCGAGCGGCGGCGCGCACAAGCGCTTGCTGCTCAGGTCCCCAGGTAGGGCGGTGCATGTTAACCCTATGAAACCCAAGTTGAAACCACCTGGAACTTAGCGCTTGAAACTAAAGTGTGATATACCGTTTACAAGTTCTGCTTTCAAATTCAACTTGCGCCGCTACACCCAGTGCACACCGCGCGGGTCTCCCTGTTGCACTCCATGTTCCCCAATGCGCAGTTCATCTTCATCCACCGCCACCCGTACGAGGCAGGGGCTTACGCTCGTTCACTTTCCAGCTCAACTTGAGCCGTGTCTGACGCACAAAAACACCCTACATACCCTGAACACCCCCAAACACCCCCTTAGTACGGGCTACACAATCCCTACGCGCACCCCCTATCCCATACAGAGCGCTCAAGTTGAGCTGAGGAGTGAACGAGTGTAAGCCCCTGGTACGAGGTGTTTCAGTCCGCCGTGCACATGGCGGACGCGTACTACTGGCAAGGGCTTACACCTGCGCGGTACGATCCCCTCTACCCTAAGAAACTGAGGGGTAGATCACACTGATTTACAGTTTAGGGTTTAATAACTCGAGACTGGTCGGCCGGCGCTTTTCGTAGGACAAGGGGTGTTCAGGCTGTGTTTAGGGGGTGTTTGTAGCGGGGGTGGAGGGGGTTTTAGAGCGTTTAGGGTATGTTGTGGGTGTCTGAAACGGCTCAGGTTGAGCTGATGAGTGGACGAGTGTAGGCCCCTGACTACTGGCAGTGCTACTTCCAGCTGCCCACCGCGGAGGAGGTGGAGGAGTTCATCCTGTTCCAGGCAGGAGGGGTACTAAGAACCCTAAACCCTAAACCCTAAACCCTAAACCCTAAACCCGGAGGGGATGGAGGAGTTCATCCTGTTCCAGGCAGGGGGGGTACTGAGAACATCGACTCGAAGCCAGATCGGAGCACGACTCACATCCAGGGTGAATGTTCATACACACGCGCTGCCTCGATTCGTGGTGGCTGAGCGACACCAAGGCTGTCGTGTGAGCATGTAAGCTCGCCCGCACTCTCGCAAAAACAGCCCGAACGTGGTTTCCCGTGTATTTGACGTCGGCCAAGTGCTTATTCTGAATGACCCTTCTGGCAGGGGGAGCTGCTGCACCGCACGTACATGGTAGGGCGGTGCAGGTTGACCCTATGAAATCCAAGTTGAAACCGCCTGGAACGATGAGCGCTTGAAACTGGAATGTGATGGACTGCTTTCAAACTTTGGTCTCACATTCAACTTGCGCCGCTACACCATGGAGGATATCGCGCGGGTGCCGGGCGCGCGGCGCGCGGAGGTGCGCTTCCAGGACCTGAACGCGGACCCCATAGTAGGGCGGTGCAGGTTGACTCTATCAAGCCCAAGTTGAAACTGCCTGGAACTAAGCGCTTGAAACTACGATGTGATGAACCGCTTTCAAATTCAACTAGCGCGGCTACACCATGGCGGCGCTGTCGGGATTGTACGCGGCGCTGGGGTGGCACGGGTTCGAGGCAGGGGCTCACACTCGTCCACTTTCAGCTCAACGTAAGCGTTTGTAATGGAAAAGGGGGTGCGTTTATGGGATATTTGAGGGTATTACCCATGTGTCAGGGGGTATTAGGGGGTGTTTAGGGTGTGTTTTTGTGTCAGAAACGGCTCAGGTTGAGCTGAGAAGTGGACGAGCGTAAGCCCCTGGTTCGAGAGCGTGCGGCCCGCGGTGGAGGCGTACCACAGCAGTCTGAGGGACTTCAAGATGAACGAACATAAGCCGTTGTCTGTGGAGGCGAAAGCGGTGGTCAGGAGCAGATGGCGCAGCTGGTTCGAAGACTTGCGGTACGACGCCGAGGAGTGAAATAAGGTTTTGCGGTCATCGCTCATTGGCTGATCAATCTGGCTGGCCAATCAGAATCCCGGAAGTGTGGTCGGCAGACTGAACGCGACGCGGATATTGCAGCTGAACGCAGGTATGGGGAGAGGTGTAGGGGCAGGAGGAGGAGGAAGCTGCCTTGCACCAACTCACGAATATCTTGTCTTAGCGATGCGTGGAGGTGTGAAGAGGATTAGGAGAGAAGGCATAGGATGAGTAGGTGAGTGCCTAGCTGATAGCGCAAGTAGCTCGTAGCGAAGACGTAGCGAACAGTGGAGAACTTTCTTTATTACAAATCGTCTCGCTTTGCCTCGCCCGAACCGGTCGTTAATTTAGAGGGGCTTGGCGGTGAAGACGGGCGAGAGGGTGCCGAAGTTGATCACCTCGGTGTAGCGGCGGAGGTTGAAATTGAAACCAAAATTTGAAGGCGGTTCATCATATTATAGTTTCAAGCGCTTAGTCCCAGGCGGTTTCGACTTGGGTTTGATATGTTCAACCTGCACGACCCTACCTCGGTGTCCTTGGAG
>Ga0307489_10000469_pt1 | contig 24580 bp, 32 predicted proteins | sample SB12metaG_FD_202247 | JGI IMG/M metagenome (GOLD analysis project Ga0307489, IMG submission 202247) | Sea-ice brine microbial communities from Beaufort Sea near Barrow, Alaska, United States - SB 1.2 | ecosystem: Environmental > Aquatic > Marine > Coastal | place: USA: Alaska | collected... | reverse complement strand
TGTCAAACCTACTGGTAAAGTCTTGGTTATTCTATTTTAGCCAGGGGGTATTATTTAAACGTTTACCGACACTTTCTATTGTTAGAAACTAGTCGTGTTGATGTAACCAATCAGCATGGCGAGGTGCCCGCTTGGTTTCAGCCCATTCGTCAACCATAATTTGAGCAACACTATTAAGCTTTTTATATTGCTCAGGTGTTCCTGTGTTTGCCGCTAATTCTAAACGATGACCATTGGGGTCGAAAAAATAAATGGATTTAAATACGCCATGATTTACCGGACCTAAAACATCAACACCTTTACTTTCTAAAGTCGATTTCGCCTCAATTAAGGCGGCTAAGTTGGCCACTCTTAGTGCTAAGTGCTGGACCCATGCGGGAGTATTTTCATCTCGTCCCATGTCTGGTGAGTTGGGGATTTCAAAAAAAGCTAACACATTTTCATTACCGGCATCTAAAAATATGTGCATGTAAGGGTCGGGTGCTTTTGTTGAAGGAACTTCATCTTCAGCTATCGCTAAAACAAGCTTCATGTTGAGTTTGTCTTGATACCACTGTGTTGTTTCTTTGGCGTCTTTACAGCGATAGGCGACATGGTGAATTTTTTCAACCTTGATCATAATTTCCTACTTTTTTGATGGCACCAGAGTACACATCATCGATAAAGTTAATTTATTGAGCAATTTTTACCATAAGGCATGTCTTTATTGCTAATTTTCATTCTATATTTTTGGCAGGCGTTTGTAAGGTATTTGGCAGGAATTAAATACGCCTGTATTTAATTCCTTACGAATGGTTATAAACGCTATTCATTTATTAACTAATGATTTTTTGCCATAACTTTGCTTTCTTTTGATCTTCAAGAGTAAAACCAACTGCACGTAGAGGTGAGTCAATAAATTGAATCTCACTGTTTAGTAGCTGATCGTCTCTAAAGTAGTGACAGCTCACTTTAGTATTTTGGGGTAAATGATCAGCAAGGGCTTGCAGTGACTTTACGGATGCTTTGGTATGGTGAACCGCAATGAGTACATCGTTCACTGCTAAACCAGCATTAGCTGCGGGTGAGTCTTCAATAACACTGTTTATTTTAACGCCAAGAGCACTGTCTTGATACTGAGCACCTAAATACCCTTGGTAGTTGTCATTGGGAGTCGTTATTAATTCGTTTAATTTTTCAAACTTCTGATAAGTAAACTTTATACCAACCGAATTGAGCAACGACGATAAGTCGATGCGTGCTGGGCTATGAAGCAATTTTTTAAAGTCTTCAGTGATATCTTGTTTACATAAGATATTGGCAATATTAATAAAGTCATCCTCTTGAGTGCCAATACCCGGTTGACCAAAATGAAGCCATAATTCGCGCATTAGTGTATCTAAACTAAATTGACCTTGAGACTTTTCTCGGATGGTCAGATCTAACCATAAAGCGATTAATGAGCCTTTAGTATAATAACTGACAATATTATTTACAGCATCTGGTCCTTGTTGATAAAATTTGGTCCAAGTATCAAAGCTAGATTCTGTAACTGACTGTTTTAATTCACCATTCCCTCGGTATACTCGAGTGGCCGTTTTAGCTAATATTGTTAAATATTCGTCGAAGTTAATTAATCCTGTACGATAAAGCGAAAAGTCATCGTAGTAAGAGGTGATCCCTTCATACGCCCATAATTGCTTAGTGTAAACCTCTCCTTGCAAATTATACGGGGTAAATTCTTTTGGTTTTATCCGGCAAACATTCCAAGCATGAAAGTATTCGTGAGAGCATAAGCTTAAAAAGGTTCTGTAATTTTCACTACATTCGCTTTTTTTGTTAGGGTTGGGTAAATCAAAGCGACTTGCTTGTAAAATGGTTGAGTTTTTGTGTTCTAAACCACCAAAACCATTTTCCAATAGATGGGTAATAAACCAGTACTCTTTAAAAGGTGCTTCACCAAAGAGGCTAATATGGTGCTGGCAGAGTTTTTTGATGTCATGACTTAACCGCTCAAGGTCACCAAAGTGTTGGCTAGTAAATACCATATGGTGGATAACACCTTCAACCATAAATTCAACACTATCAAAGTCGCCAATAGCTACTGGGCAATCAATGAGCTCGTTATAGTTTTCGGCGATGTACTCACCAAAACTGTATTTATTGGTATGATTACTTCGGGTCAATCCAGTAGCTACTCGCCAGTTTTTATCACTGAGCGGGGAATTTATGATAAGTTTACATGGTGAATGTTCAAGCTCCGCTACTTGTAAAAATGTTGAGCTACCGTTAAAAAAACCACGTTGATTATCTAAATAGGCGGTTCGGACGGATAAGTCAAAAGCGAACACTTGATAATTAACGGTAACGGTTTTATCGGTAGCGATTAACTGCCAAGTTTGTTTATCAAGTTTGTTGAGGGGTATTGGTTGATCTTGGTCGTTTATTGCTGTTATCTCAGTGATGTTTTTAGCAAAGTCTCGAATCATATAACTACCTGGAAGCCATGCGGGTAATGATAATGTGTAGTCTTTTTCTGCTTGACTCGTAAAACTTAATTGCACACTAAATAGGTGGCTATTGAGATTGCTTGGGGTGATCTGATAATGAAGCGTTGTCATGGGATGAACCAATAAAAGTTGCCAAATAATAATATTATGCGAATTGTTGGCACCTTTTACTAGTCTAGTTTGACATTTAAATAGTTAAGTAAGGATTACGGTCTTACTACCGTTAATACAAATACGCCGTTCAGCGTGTATCTGTATAGCTTGGCTCAAGGCAAGGGCTTCTAAGTCATGGCCCATATGTTTCATTTGTTCTACAGTAAAACTATGATTTATTGGTTTAACTTCTTGGACGATAATAGGGCCTTCATCTAAGTCAGCGGTTACATAATGCGCGGTAGCACCTATAATTTTTACGCCGCGAGCATGGGCTTGATGATAAGGTTTTGCTCCTTTAAAGCTTGGCAGAAATGAATGATGGATATTAATGGCATTGCCTGAAACCTTGTTACACATATCATCAGAGAGTATTTGCATGTAACGGGCAAGGACCAATAATTCAGCTTGAGTTTGTTTTAATACGTCAAGTATTTGCGCTTCTTGTTGGGGTTTATTGTGTTTATCTATGGGTAAATGATGAAAAGGAATATTGTGCCACTCGGTCAAAGACTGGCAACTTGTGTGGTTTGATAGCACCGCGACAATATTGACGGGTAGTACACCTGCTTTCCACTTTGTTAATAATGAAACTAAGCAATGATCGTCTTTTGATACCGCAATCACTATATTAGGGTAATCGGCTTTATTACACAGTTGAAAGTCCATTTTTAGCGGCTTAGCCAATTTGTTAAGTGCTTGATTAAATTCTTCTATAGGCACGGTTAAATTACGATCATCAAAGGCAATACGAGAAAAAAATGTACGGGTAGTGGGGTCACTATATTGTGAGGTTTCGGTAATAAAAGCGCCGTGCTTAAACAGGCTTTGAGTAATTTTGGCAAGTACACCTGAAGAGTCAGGACACTGCCACGTTAGGGTATAGTGATTAATTTCTAACATGTTCAGTTTAAATAGTATGGTAAAAGAGGGTTATCATTCGTTATTTAGCCAATAAAAACCAGTGTTTATTGATGGTTAGTTAGAGTAGAAAAATATATATCAGTGCTTTTATTATGTGTTAGGACTTAATAAGTGTTTATTTTTAATATAAAGCGCCTCAACCTTTTCTCTTGCCCATTGCATTTTACGGAGAAACTTCAAGCTAGATTTTACACTGGGGTCATGGGTAAAGCAGCGAATATTGATAAGCGCGCCAAGCTCATCAAAACCGAAGTGCTCTTCAAGCTCAGTAACAAGAGATTTTAAGGTGAGACCATGTAACGGGTTGAAAGGTTGATTGTTCATTAGATCATTAATGTCATTGGTTTAAGTCTTTCTATTATATCTATAACAAAGAAAAAAAGCAGAGCAACATAAAGCTCTGCTTTTAGGTTTACTATATATCGGTTAGCTAAGATGCACTGCTAATGCATCACTGCCTCCAATGAGTTCACCTTCAATAAATACCTGAGGGTAGGTGCTAGCGCCAGATAAAGCTTTGAATGCTAATGCATTTATTTGCTCACCGATACTGAGTTCTTCAAAGGCTAAGCCTTTGTCAGTTAACAAGGCTTTAGCTTTAACACAAAATGGACAACCCGGTTTGGTCAATATTGTAATCGCTTTAGGTTTTGCAGCATTAGGGTTGATATAATCAAGCATGGTATCGGCGTCTGAAACTTCAAACGGGTCACCTGGCTTGTTTGGCTCAATAAACATTTTATCAATAATGCCATTTTTTACTAACATCGCATAACGCCAGCTACGTTTGCCGAAGCCGAGCTCATTTTTATCAACTAATAAGCCCATTGCTTCAGTGAACTCACCGTTACCGTCAGGGAGTAAACTAACATTGCTGGTTTTTCTATTTTCCGCCCAGGCGTTCATAACAAAAGTATCGTTGACTGATAAACAAATAATTTCATCCACACCATTGGCAAAAAATGTTGGTGCTAGCTCGCTGTAACGTGGTAAATGTGACGTTGAACAAGTCGGGGTAAATGCCCCAGGAAGTGAAAATACTACAACTGTTTTGTTAGTAAAAATTTCATCAGTTGTGCGGCTAATCCATTCATCATTTTCACGAATAGGAAAAGATACTGATGGTACCTGACAGCCTTCTTTACTGGTAAACATATAATAACTCCATTTCATTTTAAAATTGTTGTGCTAATTAAGACAACGTTATTATTAATGATTATTATTAATAATTAAAACGATTAAAATTGGCCGTCATGATAGTAAAAAACGATTAGGTGATATTGGGTTAAACTTATTAGCCAATGATGAGCCTCATTAGCACCTTGCCTAATTGCGTGGTAAAAGTTAGACAATATGTCTTGAGAAAATGATAGCCAACTTATTTACTTTTAATAAGCTCAATTAAATTTAACCGCTATTTTGTGATTAATGACACCTTATTTACAGATGGGCTTAATAAATTTATTTGAATTAATAAGGGAGCATGATAAATTAACATTAACTTGTATATACAATTAATTTTTTATAACGTGGGATCAATAATGACCGAAAGTTATACGCTCATAAAAGGCACTGTCCCTTTACTGATCAGCATGCCTCATAATGGGCAACAGATACCTGATGATATAGCGTTAACGATGACTGAATCTGCCAAAAGAGTCGCAGATACTGATTGGTATCAAGATAGACTTTATGATTTCGCTCAATTATTAGGTGCTTATATTATCATTCCGAAATATAGTCGTTATGTTATTGATCTTAATCGTGAACCTCATGGTGTTGATTTGTATCCTGATGAAAATAGTACGGAGCTTTGTCCGACATCAGGCTTTGATTTATCATCCATCTACTTAGTTGGACTGCAACCCAATAGAAAAGAAATTAAAAGACGTATTCACCATTATTGGCAGCCTTACCATATGGCAATTAATAATACATTAAATAATATGAAAACTGAATTTGGCCAGGCGGTCATGCTTGAAGCACATTCTATTTTATCTCACGTACCACGTTTCTTTGATGGACAACTGCCTGATTTTAACTTTGGTAGTGCTAGTGGAAAAAGTTGTTCATCTTTGCTCGAAAATGCACTTGAAAAAATAGACTATGCGCCTTACAGCAAAGTTGTAAATGGACGCTTTAAAGGCGGGTTTATTACTCGAAATTTTGGCAAACCAGAAAGTAATATCCATGTTATTCAATTAGAACTTTCTCAACGTACTTATATGGACGAGTCAACCAATCAATATAACCTCGAACTTGCCACACAAGTGAAACTAAAATTACGTTCTATAGTTGAGTGTTTAATTGAATTTTCCCAGCCAGTAAGTGAGGAATAAAAATGAAGAGTCAAAAAAAAATATACGGCGAAAAAATATTATTAGCGGATGGCTGGGCAACAGATAAAACCTTGACGATAGTTGAAGGGGTCATCACTGAAATAAGCTCAGGCTATATTGCTAATGCCGAACGTATAAAAGGAACGATAATTCCTGGCATGGTTAATTGTCATTCACACGCTTTTCAGCGAGCTTTTGCCGGTTTTAGTGAACAAGGTAGTGAAGGGCAAGACAGTTTCTGGACTTGGCGGAACGTTATGTATAAATTTTTGGCCCAATTAACCACAGAGAATGTAGAAGTTATTGCTAGTCAGCTTTATATAGAAATGTTGAAAATGGGTTATACCCGCGTTGCCGAATTTCATTATTTACACCACAAGATCAATGGTAGTAACCACGCAACTTTATCAGCAATGGCAGAAACTCTTTTTAAAGCAGCGAAAACGTCGGGTATCGGCTTAACGATGTTACCAGTATTATATCAATTTAGTGGCTTTGGCGCTCATGCGCCAAATGATGGGCAAAAACGTTTTATTAATTCAACTGCGCAATTTAATCAACTGGTGAGTGACTGTTTTAAATTAAGTGAGCAATACTCAAATACCAATGTTGGCATTGCACCACACTCCCTGAGGGCTGTTGATCAAAAGTCGCTCAGACAAGCGGTCGATCATGTTAGAAATTTAAATGCTAAAGCACCTATACATATTCATATTGCTGAGCAACAAAAAGAAGTAGATGATTGTTTAGCTCATTTTGGCCAGCGCCCTGTGCAGTGGTTACTTGATAATATGACATTAGATGCTCAGTGGTGTTTAATTCATGCGACGCATATAAATGAGCAAGAACGTAAAGGTATCATCGCCACTAAAGCTATTGCCGGTATTTGTCCTACCACTGAAGCAAATTTAGGCGATGGTATTTTTCCAACAGCGGAATTTCTCGCAGAGGATGGTATTTTTGCTATCGGCTCTGATAGCCATATTTCCGTTAATCCTATTGAAGAGCTGCGTTGGTTAGAATACGCACAACGATTAAGTAAACAGAAAAGAACTATTTTAGCGACTACAAAGCAGGCTTCTGTTGGCGCTAATTTATGGCGAAAAGCCGCGTTAGGTGGTGCGCAAAGTACTGATAGTAATACCGGTGAGCTCGCCATAGGTAAACAGGCCGATTTGTTGGTTTTAGATATTCAACACACTCAGTTATTTGCTAATAGTGATCAACATATCTTAGATAGTTTTATTTTTGCTAGCCAAAAAAATCCCGTGAAGGATGTTATGGTAAATGGCCACTGGGTTATTTTAGCGGGGCAACATTCATGTGAAAACGATATCGCGCATTCATTTTCAGGGATATTAAAAACGTTATCAGCTTAAATAAAGATTAGTGCGTGCGATGTGCCATACTTTTTAAAGATAAGGTCTCTTTTTAAGGTGGTTACATGGTTAATTTCAGTAACACAACTAAAGTAAGTTGGTATATTTTGAAATGGTGTTACAAATTTCACCCTGAATAACTGGTCGGAAGATTAGCTGACGTTTTTTAGCAAGGCAAATGTCAGCATAAAAAATTTTAACTGACTTTCTTGAAGAGACCAATTGCTCTAATTGAACGCGTTCTTGTTGACTGAAGTAACGCATTTTACTTTTTAAGTCGGTCAATATTTTATCTGTATTAAGGCTAGCTTTGGTATCAAATATATCAGAAAGCCCATTTAAGGCGGCTTCTTTTTTATCTTCATACCATTTTTCTAATTGAGGTTGAGGATAAAAATGTAAAAATACTGAAAATGCCACAATTAAGATCAATAATTTCTTCATAGTATGCCGTATAATGAAGGAGTACATTTAGGATAGTCAATTTTTTAGCAATAAACTACCTAGGGTACTGACAACGATTCAACATTCATCTTTTTTTGTGTCATCAAGGATTTATTGTGAAGACAGAAAACAACAAGTCTAACCAAGAAAAACGTATCCCAATTAAAAACATTAAAATTCATCAGCCTAATAATGGTGTTGAAGAATACAAGCCTCGTGATCAAATTTACGTTCGTAAAGTCACTGGTTTTTTTCAACAGCTGCGTTTAAAAATGAATTTTGTATTTTTGACCATTTTCGCTGTTATTCCATGGCTGCAGTATAACGGTCATCAAGCGATACTTTTCGATATTATTGATCAACGCTTTTATCTTTGGGGACTTACTCTGTGGCCGCAAGATTTAACACTTTTGGCCTGGTTATTTATACTAAGCGCCTTTGTGCTGTTTTTTGTTACTACTTTTTTAGGGCGAGTTTGGTGTGGCTACTTATGCCCTCAAACCGTATGGACCTTTATTTTTATTTGGTTTGAAGAAAAAATTGAAGGTAGTGCCAACCAGCGTAAAAAGCTGGATAGTCAGCAATTGAGTTTTAATAAGTTTTGGCGAAAAGCATTAAAGCATAGTTGTTGGATGTTCTTTTCAGTATTGACGGCCTTAACATTTGTTGGTTATTTTATGCCAATACAAGAGATATATACCGATTTTTTCACCTTTAACACCTCATTTGGGGCAGCAGCTACTGTGTGGTTTTTTACTCTATGCACCTATGGTAATGCAGGGTGGATGCGAGAAATTATGTGTTTACATATGTGTCCATATGCACGCTTTCAATCAGCCATGTTTGATAAAGATACCATCACCGTTTCTTATGATTATAATCGTGGTGAGTCTCGTGGGGCTCGTGGTAAAAAACAAGATCATAAAACCATGGGACTTGGTGATTGTATTGACTGTAATTTATGCGTACAGGTATGCCCAACAGGTATAGATATTCGTAACGGTTTACAGTACGAATGTATAAACTGTGGTGCATGTGTTGATGCTTGTGACGGTGTTATGGAGAATATGAACTACCCTAAGGGGTTAATTCGTTATACTACTGAGCATGAATTAAAAGGGAAGAAGGTTCGTCTGGTCAGGGCTAAGCTCATAGGTTATGCTGTTGTCTTAGTGGTAATGATGAGTTTGTTGGTGATGGAAATAGTCAACCGTGTACCGGTCAGTTTAGAAATCATTAGAGATAGAAATGAACTAGCACGAGAGAATTTTAATGGTGATGTTGAAAATGTTTACACCCTGAAAATATTGAATAAATCGCAAAAAGATAACACCTATAAAATTTCTGTACGAGGAGTCGATAACGTGAAATGGATCGGTGAGCAAGAAGTTACGGTCAAAGCCGCTAACGTTTATACATTGCCGATTAGTTTGGCAATGGATCCCTATGACTTAACAGAACCCATGACAACAATCACCTTTGTTCTTAAGCAAATATCACCGGAAAGTGATGTTATGTTTGAACAAGAAAGCCGATTTTTTAAGAAGCGCTAATGTCAGCATTTGATTTTACTTCGTTAACACCAGACTTAATTATTGATGGCCTAGAGTCGGCCGGGTTTTCAGTTGATAGTGGTTTGTTAGCACTCAACAGCTATGAAAATAGGGTGTATCAGTTTCATGATGACAATATGGAAAAGTTTGTCACTAAGTTTTATCGGCCGCAACGCTGGAGTGATGCACAACTTAGAGAAGAGCATGATTTTGGCTTTGAATTAGCAGAACAAGAGATTCCCGTTATCGCGCCATTGAAAATAAAAGGCAAAAGTCTTTTTAATTATCAGGGGTATCAATTTGCTGTTTATCCTTGCCGTGGTGGCAGAATTTTTGAAGTTGATAATTTAGAGCAGCTTGAATGGATGGGGCGTTTTGTCGGTCGTATGCATGCCGTTGGTGGGCAAAAGCCTTTTAATCACCGGCCGAGCTTTAGTGTTGATGAAATGCTTTACCAGGCCAAGGATATTATTGTTGAGTCGGGCTTTGTTCCTAATAGTTTACAAAACCCATTTTTTACTATTTTAGATATGGTTATTGTTGAGGCAGTAAAGCAATATAAGCCTAAACATCAAATTCGCTTGCATGGTGATTGCCATGCTGGCAATATCTTGTGGCGTGAAGGCGAGGGACCTCACTTTGTCGACTTAGATGACTGTCGAACTGGGCCTGCTATTCAAGACCTATGGATGATGCTCTCAGGTGACAGACAGCAGCAACTGCTACAAATTGATACCATTTTATCTGGCTATGAAGAGTTTTTTACATTTGAAAATGACCAGTTAATTTTGATAGAATCATTACGGGCTATGCGTGTAATTAACTATATGGCATGGTTATGCAAACGTTGGAGCGATCCTGCTTTTCCTCGTAACTTTCCATGGTTTGATAGTGAAAAGTATTGGGAACAGCAAATACTTATGTTAAAAGAGCAGATGTCGGCTTTACAACAACCGCCATTAACTTTATTACCCGCTTATTAGATGTTTATAGGCACTTATATTGGTTATTTCCTTAAGCATGTCATTTGTATGGTTACGGAAATATATACAGGAACTTAAATAATGATAAAAAAAATTAGCAGTATAACTTTAACCATTTGCATGGCGATACTCATGCCATTCTTAGCTTTAGCCTCGGATTATCAAGAGGGTGAACAATATACACAAATTAGCGAAAACATTTCAAGCAAGTCTGAAGTTAGGGAATATTTTTCTTTTTATTGTCCTCATTGTTTCAGATTTGAACCCTTTATGGAGCAAGTAAAAAAAGGGCTGCCTAGTGGTACTAAGTTTGAGCGTAACCATGTTGATTTCCTCCGTACCGCCTCTCCTGAAATACAGTTTATGTTGTCAAAGGCAGTTGTTGTTGCGCAGCAGTTAAAAATGGAAAAAAAATTAGTTAATGCAATATTTAATTATATTCATGTTCAGCGTGCGATGTTTTCCTCTGAAAAAGATCTCCGCAATGTATTTGTGCTCAATGGTGTCGATGGTGAAAAATTTGATAAGCTGATGAAGAGTTTTTCAGTGAATAGCCATGCAAAAAGAATGAAAAAAAATCAAGATGAGTTAACGAAAAAGCGTGCACTAAATTCTGTGCCTACTATAGTCGTTAATGGTAAATATCGAATTAATACTGATAAGCTTGGTAAGGATGATTTTGAAGGAAATTATAAAAAATTAGTGGGATATTTATTAACGTTGAAATAGTTTGAACAGGCTTGTCATAACTCTCCCAGATGAGCCTTTTAAATGATAGGTAATTTTGATTGCACTTCTCACCTATAATTGCTTTTAACCGCCCAAGGTTGAAAGCAATTTCATTTTAGCCATTACAAACTCTTCATCGGTTAAAAACCCCTGTTGCCTCAATTCTATTAACTTGTCTAGCGAATTGACTAATCCACCAGCAATAACATTATCTTGATTTTTGCTTTCCCCTCTGGACGTTTTTTTAGGTGTATCTTTAGTTAGTTCAGTAAAGACTTTCTCTGGATGCTGTGACTTTGTCTTTTTTGTATCGATGACTTTATTCACTCGTCGTTTTTTTTTAGCTGGGCGACTGATATGAGTTAAACTTGCTTGACTCATAGGTTTTGCAGGCGGTAGCTTTTTTCTAATCCCCGTATTGTTGGTATTGATTTTCTTTGCCAGTAACCAATTCCAGTTTACTAGATCTTCAACGATATCTTTATAGCGTTTATTGGTTAACCGTTTATTTCCTTTGCGTGCATACAGCCAAATAGGGTAGCTATGCTTAGCATCTGTAAGTGTTAAATTAATTGTTCTGATTTTTTCATTAACAATCTTATTTCGATATTCATTGAATAATAAATGCCTAAAATCGTGTTCTAAATCATCATTAAAACCGTAGCGTTCGTTTAAATTAATGAGACTAATAATGGTATTGTTTAGGGTGACTTTACTTGTGGTGATATCGACAATATTTAATGCTATGTCACTCGTAGACTGATTCTTTTTGTATAAATATATTTGCTGCTTAGACGGACTCATCTCGAAATGTGCAAAGTTATGTTTTGTGAATAATGAGGGGGATCTGCTATGTTTATATGATTTAATGACAAAATAGATTACGGTACAACTAGCCAATATTAATAACAGTAAGAGAGTATTCGAGCCGGTCTCATTTGAAGCGGTGGGCGATAACACAAGATTTTTTTGAGTTATACGATAAATTTTAGCATGGCTTTTATCTAAAATTATCATCTCATTTGTACTGTCGGAAAAAAGCTTGAGGTCATCATCGATGGACCAATTGTTGTTTGATAGTCTCTGTTCAACCTTAGGATTAATTTGGCGTCCATTGATAATATTAATCGAATTTAATTGCCAGCTATCATCAGTTTTTTCAATATATACTGGACGTTGATGTAATTGGTCTAATTCCTTACCTTGGTATAATAATAGTGTTGAGGTATTAAGAGGGTAACTCAATAGTTTTTCAGGGTGGGTATTACGCCAATCATTATTTTTTTGGTGTAAGGTCAATAAATCTTTTTTATTATATTGATGGGATACTAGTAGTTGCTCATTATATTTTTGTAGCCATAGTATTTGTTTAATGTTTTGAGCACCTAACAAAATAATCTCGTTAGCAATATCGCTATTATCCACATAAGGATTATTGCTAGGTATGGTATAGTTTTTATGACCATAGTGGGTTGGATTAATCCGTAATATGACCCCTGAATATAATGGTAAATGATGGAACTCTTTTTGAGCGGGTAAAACCACATAAAGTAGGCCGTAATCACTATGCCATGACTCTTTAAGTAGGTTAAACGCTAACTGCTTAATACCAGTGGATTGTTTAATCACAGGTATTCTTAAGATTTCTCTTTGACTAGCAACTTTAACCGTCTTTAAATTTTTCTGGTTAAATTGCCACTCAGTGATAACAGCATCATATTGATAATTAATTTCAGTATTCTTAATTTGCAGGCGTTCTGTCAAATGTTGCATATTAATTTTACTGAGATGTGCGGTATAAAAAGTAGCAAAACCGGCTTTACCCCTAAAAGCAAAGTCAGGATGTAGGGCCATTGCAGTTAGTTGTATATTCTGGTCATTGTTTTTTTGTACCTGACTTAAGTCCAATAAGGCTTGAGGGTTAAGTTTGCCATCCTCTATTAAGAATATTTGGCCGCTATTATTGGCTAAATAGAGCTGGTGTTGATTACTAGGATTAGCAATGACTTGCAGCCATTGCTGATTAGGAATAGTCGAGTCTGTGATGTCTGCTATTTGCTGATACTTATATTCTATAGGCGAATCGGCTAGTGTTACTGAACAGGTGACAAGTGAGGCAAAAAGAATTAGATTGATGGCAAACCATCTTTTATACGTTTGTTCAATAATGTTAATAATGCCGACAATAAAAGCCATATTTCTAAATTTATTATTCCCTTAATACCTCTTATTTTGGCTAAAAAACCAAGACTTGCAATAATTATTTGTTAAATAAATGAATATTCTTGCCCTCAATGAACTGTGATTTGTCCGAAGAGCTTGAATAATTAAGTTTACCTTCAATCACAATATTATCACCAATGTGGGCTTTATCATTAAGCATCATTGCCTGTTTTCCCCATACGTGTAGTTTTATGAGAATGATATTTTGTTGCATTTTTTGTTTAGTTATTGAAAATGCTTGGTGGTTTACAGTTACGTCTACTTGGGCTAATTCTTTGTTATTTTCAGTTGTTAGTAACTTAACCGCTGAGCTTAATGCCCCACTGCAATGTATTTGGTTAATGGACTGACTATAACCTTTAGCAAAGGTCTGGATAAATGAGGCGGTGATGACGTTATTAGCCACTTTATTGAGTTTATTAGTATGGTCAGATAAATAACCATTAACTAACATCAAGTCACCTTTTTTTGCATGAAATAATGTTTGTTCAACCAAGGGACCAATAACTTTAATGTGATGGTAACTGGTCCACTCTTTATATTTTTTCGTTGTTTTATCTAACCATTTAGTGTGAGTAGCTAGTGTGATCTCAGTGACGGGAATTATTGGATTAACAGTATAACGAATCTCAGGTTTGTTGACCAAATTACCTAATAAGGTCACTGAGCAAAGTTGGTTTTCAGGAGTTTGCGGCGTCATTCAATTTTCCAAAATAAGGATTGATCTAGATTAACTGCTAATTTAGGCGATGTTGACTTAGCTAGCAAGAATTTAGGTAATAAAAAAGGATGCATAAGCATCCTTTTTTTAGTAATAATCAATTAAGATTGTTTCTATTTATTTTTTTGCAGCTCTTTTAGCAGCATCAGCAGCTTTCACTTCAGCAATAACCGTCTCAGAAACATTGTTAGGACAAGGCATATAGTGAGAGAATTCCATAGAGAATTGACCACGACCTGATGTCATTGTACGTAATGTTCCGATGTAGCCAAACATCTCTGAAAGAGGTACGTCTGCTTTAATACGAACACCAGAAACACCAGCTTCCTGACCTGCGATCATGCCACGACGACGGTTTAAATCACCAATAACATCACCAACGTGATCATCAGGGGTAAACACATCAACTTTCATGATAGGTTCAATTAACTGTGCACCAGCTTTTGGAATTGATTGACGGAAAGCACCACGAGCAGCCAGTTCAAAGGCAACAGCAGATGAATCGACCGCATGGAAGCCACCATCGTATAATTCAATTTCAACGTCTAATACAGGGAAGCCAGCAAGAACACCAGTACCCATCATTCCTTTAAAGCCTTTTTCAATAGCTGGGAAGAACTCTTTTGGTACATTACCACCAACAACAACAGAACTGAAGACAAAACCAGAACCAGGTTCGCCTGGCTTGATGCGGTAATCAATTTTACCGAACTGACCAGAACCACCAGATTGTTTCTTATGGGTATAAGAGTCTTCAATAGCCGTAGTGATCGTTTCACGGTAGGCAACTTGTGGTTTACCAACAGCTAATTCAACACCGTAGGTACGTTTTAGTATATCTACCTTGATATCTAGGTGAAGTTCACCCATACCCGATAAGATTGTTTCACCTGAATCATCATCAGTTTCAACTTTAAAGGTAGGATCTTCAGCAACCATTTTACCGATAGCAATACCCATTTTCTCAGTTGAACCTTTATCTTTTGGTGTTACAGAAATTGAGATTACAGGCTTAGGAAATACCATAGCTTCTAGGATAATTGGATGTTTGGGATCACATAATGTGTGACCTGTCTGAACGTTACCTTTCATACCTACAATTGCGATGATATCACCGGCTTGTGCTGACACTAGTTCGTTACGGTCATCGGCTTGCATTTCACACATACGGCCAACACGCTCAGTTTTACCTGTTGCAGCGTTAAGAATCGTATCGCCTTTCTTCAATGTACCTGAATAGATACGTACGAAAGTTAATGTACCAAAACGGTCATCTGTGATTTTGAATGCTAACGCTTTGAATGTTTCATCTGCAGAAACGATTGCGAACTCACCATTAGGCGCACCCTCTTCATCAGTAAGTGGTTGTGGATTAACATCTGTAGGTGAAGGCAAGTAATCAACCACGGCATCAAGAATTAATTGAATACCTTTGTTTTTAAATGCAGATGCACCGTAAGTTGGGAAGAAAGTCATATCACGAGTACCAGTACGGATACACGCTTTGATTTGCTCTGTAGTAGGAACCATTTCCCCTTCTAAGAACTCCATCAACATATCTTCATCAACTTCTAAAGCTGTTTCAATTAACTTTACACGGTACTCAGCAGCTTGTTCTACCATGTCTGCTGGAATATCAGTGATTTTGTAGTTTTCAGGAAGACCTGTGTCATCCCAGATGTAAGCTTTTTCAGAAAGTAGGTCAACAACACCAATAAAATCATCTTCAGTACCAATAGGTAAGGTCATTATTAATGGGTTAGCGCCTAAAACGTCTTTAACTTGCTTACAAACACGGTAGAAATCAGCACCTAAACGGTCTAATTTGTTAACCATGATGATACGTGCAACTTTTGAGTCATTCGCATAACGCCAGTTAGTTTCTGATTGTGGTTCAACACCACCAGAACCACAGAAAACACCAACACCGCCATCAAGTACTTTAAGTGAACGGTATACTTCAACAGTGAAATCAACGTGACCAGGAGTATCGATAACGTTGAAACGGTGATCTTTCCAAAAACAGCTTACCGCAGCAGACTGGATGGTAATACCGCGCTCAGCTTCTTGTTCCATGAAGTCAGTCGTAGACTCACCATCATGTACTTCACCTGTTTTATGAATGTTACCTGTTAATTTAAGGATTCGTTCAGTTGTTGTGGTCTTACCCGCATCAACGTGAGCGAAGATACCAATATTTCTATATTTAGATAAATCTGCCATTACTTTACTCTGTTTTAAGTCGCTACTAAAAAAGCGGAATTGTTGAAAATTTGCGCGCGAGTATAACATTAGTTTAAAGAGATCGACATACAGTTGTGAAAATATATTTTTTCGGCCAAGTTCAAATGAACTTTATTGATTAAAAATTCGGAGATAAATTAGTGATAGTATCTAAAATTTCATTCAAGAATCAGGTGGTAATTTTGTTCCTATATATAGCAGAGCTATTGATGGTCTTTAGGAAATACGTAAATAAATAGTTTGTTGCATAAAACTATTATTTATGTATAATGCGCATCCGCACATGTTTCGACCTGTGTTGTTTTATAGTTAAATGTTCGTAAGTTTAATTATTACAGCAACTCCGATTTGGAGTTGAATGTTATTTAGTTATACACCCCCTTCCGGCAATAAAGGAAGCAGAGGGTTGTATTTTTTTGTTCTTTAGAAAAGGGGATTTGTCTTCATGTCAAATCAAAGAATTCGCATTCGTTTGAAAGCGTTCGATCATCGTTTGATTGATCAATCTACAGCAGAAATCGTTGATACTGCAAAACGTACTGGTGCACAGGTTCGTGGTCCGATTCCACTTCCTACACGCAAAGAACGTTACACTATCTTGACTTCTCCACACGTAAACAAAGATGCGCGAGATCAGTACGAAATTCGTACTCATAAACGTATGATTGATATTGTTGAGCCAACTGAAAAGACTGTAGACGCATTAATGCGTTTAGATCTTGCGGCAGGCGTTGACGTACAAATCAGTTTGGGATAAGGGGTTTTAACAATGACTATAGGTCTAGTTGGACGTAAAGTAGGCATGACACGTATCTTCACTGAAGATGGCGTTTCAACACCTGTAACCGTTCTAGAAGTTGAAGCCAACCGCATCTCTCAAGTGAAAACTGTAGAGACTGATGGTTATTCGGCGCTTCAAGTAACAACCGGCAAGCGTAAAGCAAGCCGTGTTAATAAACCAGCAACTGGTCACTTTGCTAAAGCAGGCGTTGAAGCAGGTCGTGGCCTGTGGGAATTCCGTTTAAATGCAAATGAAGGTGAAGGTTTAGAATTGGGCAGTGACATTACTGTTTCAATTTTTGATGACACTAAATTAGTAGACGTTACTGGTACATCTAAAGGTAAAGGTTTCCAAGGCGGTATTAAGCGTTGGAACTTCACCATGCAACATGCAACACATGGTGTTTCGTTATCACATCGTTCTAACGGTTCGTTAGGTCAATGTCAAACACCAGGTCGCGTTTTCAAAGGCAAAAAGATGTCTGGTCACATGGGTTCTGTGCAGGTTACTACACAAAATCTTGAATTGGTTCGCGTTGACGCAGAACGTAACTTGCTCCTTATTAAAGGTGCAGTTCCGGGCGCAATCAACGGTAACGTAATCATCAAACCAGCTGTTAAAGCTTAGTCCGGGAGATTTGTGATGGAATTAGTATTAAAAGACGCTGAAGGCGCTCTTGAAGTATCCGAAGCAACTTTTGGACGTGAGTTTAATGAAGCTTTAGTACACCAAGTAGTAGTTGCCTATGCAGCTGGTGCTCGTCAAGGTACTCGTGCTCAGAAAACTCGTTCAGAAGTTAGTGGCGGTGGCGCAAAACCATGGCGTCAAAAAGGTACTGGCCGTGCTCGTGCTGGTACTACCCGTGGTCCAATCTGGCGTTCAGGTGGCGTAACATTTGCTGCTAAACCTCAGGATCACAGCCAAAAAGTAAACCGTAAAATGTACCGTGGTGCTATCGCTAGCATCCTTTCTGAGTTAGTTCGTCAAGAACGCTTGATTGTGGTAGAAAATTTTGCTGTTGAAACGCCTAAAACTAAAGAGTTAGTAGCTAAGTTAAAAGGCCTGGAGCTTAAAGACGTATTAATCGTTACTCCAGAAGTTGATGAAAACTTGTTTTTATCTGCCCGTAACTTATATAAAGTTGACGTTCGTGATGTTGACGGAATTGACCCTGTAAGTTTAGTTGGTTTCGAAAAAGTTTTGATGACTGCTACTGCAGTTAAACAAATTGAGGAGATGCTAGCATGATAAGCGAAGAACGTTTGTTAAAAGTGCTTGTTGCACCAAACATTTCTGAGAAGAGTACTATGGCCGCCGAAGCAAACAACACTGTTGTTTTCAAGGTTTCTGTAGATTCTACCAAAGCTGAAATCAAAGCTGCTGTTGAGAAACTTTTCGAAGTTTCAGTTGATGGTGTCCGTACCTTAAATGTTAAGGGTAAAGTTAAACGTACAGGTGCTCGTACTGGTCGTCGTAACGACTGGAAAAAAGCGTACGTTACTCTTAGCGAAGGTTCAGAAATCGACTTCGTTGGCAACGCTGAGCAATAGGAGCAGATAAAATGGCTATAGTAAAATGTAAACCTACTTCTCCGGGTCGTCGTCACCTGGTTAAAGTGGTAAACAAAGAACTACATACAGGTAAGCCTTACGCACCATTACTTGATACTAAAAGTAAGTCTGGTGGTCGTAACAATAATGGTCGTATTACAGTTCGTCACATCGGTGGTGGACATAAACAACATTATCGTATGATTGACTTTAAGCGTAATAAAGATGGTATACCTGCAAAAGTTGAACGTTTGGAATATGATCCAAACCGTAGTGCAAACATTGCACTGGTATTATATGCAGATGGTGAACGTCGTTACATCTTAGCCCCTAAAGGCTTATCAGCTGGTGATGTTATCCAGTCAGGTGTTGACGCTCCAATCAAGCCAGGTAATACAAGACCTTTGCGTAACACACCTTTAGGTAGTGTTATTCATGCAATCGAACTTAAACCAGGTAAGGGCGCGCAAATTGCTCGTGCTGCTGGTACTTATGCACAACTCGTTGCTAAAGACGGTGCTTATGTCACTTTACGTCTTCGCTCTGGTGAAATGCGTAAAATTGAGTCAGATTGTCGTGCAACTTTAGGTGAAATCGGCAACTCTGAACACATGCTTCGCTCTTTGGGTAAAGCAGGTGCTTCACGCTGGCGTGGTGTTCGTCCAACTGTTCGTGGTGTTGCCATGAACCCAGTTGACCATCCACACGGTGGTGGTGAAGGTAAAACATCAGGCGGTCGTCACCCGGTATCACCTTGGGGTGTACCAACTAAAGGTTACAAGACTCGTTCTAGCAAGCGTACCGATAAATTTATCGTACGTCGTCGTACTAAATAGTACATTTAATTAAAGAGGATTCACCATGCCACGTTCCCTCAAGAAAGGTCCATTTATAGACCTGCACTTGTTGACGAAGGTAGAGAAAGCGGTGGAAAGCGGGAATAAAAAGCCAATTAAAACTTGGTCCCGTCGTTCAATGATCATTCCAACAATGATCGGATTGACCATCGCTGTCCATAATGGCCGCCAACACGTACCTGTATTTGTAACTGATGAAATGATCGGTCATAAATTAGGCGAATTTGCACCAACTCGTACTTATCGCGGCCATGTCGCAGATAAGAAAGCGAAGAAATAGGGGGAATTATAATGGAAGCTACTGCTATACATAAATTTGCCCGTGGTTCTGCTCAAAAAGCACGTTTAGTTGCGGATCAAATCCGTGGCCAACATGTTGAGAAAGCACTTGAAATTCTAACTTTCAGCAACAAAAAAGCTGCTGAATTAGTAAAGAAAGTACTTAACTCTGCAATTGCTAATGCTGAGCATAACGAAGGTGCAGACATTGATGAACTTGTTGTTAAAACCATTTTGGTTGACGACGGTCCGACAATGAAACGTATTATGCCTCGTGCGAAAGGCCGCGCGGATCGGATTATTAAACGCACAAGTCACATCACTGTGATTGTGTCAGATTCTTAGGAGAGAGTAGAATGGGACAAAAAGTACATCCTACCGGTATTCGCTTAGGGATCAGTAAACCTTTCGCGTCTACATGGTTTGCAAGCAACAAAGACTTTGCAGCTAACTTGGACGGGGACCATAAGGTCCGTGAATATTTAGTTGAAAAGCTTAAGCGTGCATCATTGTCAAAAGTTGTAATCGAACGTCCAGCTAAGTCTATCCGCGTAACAATTCACACGGCTCGTCCAGGTGTAGTTATCGGTAAGAAAGGCGAAGATGTAGAGAAGTTACGTTTAGCAATTTCTAAAATTGCTGGTGTTCCTGCTCAGATCAACATTGCTGAAGTACGTAAGCCAGAAATGGATGCGCAGCTTGTTGCTGACAGTATCGCTAGTCAATTAGAACGTCGTGTTATGTTTCGTCGCGCTATGAAGCGTGCCGTACAAAATGCAATGCGTCTAGGTGCTAAAGGTATCAAGGTTCAAGTTAGTGGTCGTTTAGGCGGCGCTGAGATTGCTCGTGCTGAATGGTATCGTGAAGGTCGTGTTCCATTACACACTTTACGTGCTGATATCGACTACGCTATTGCGCGTGGTAACACAACTTATGGTGTTATCGGTATCAAAGTTTGGATCTTTAAAGGTGAAGTCATGGGGAAATTGCCACTTAAGGCAGAAGAACCAGCTGCTAAGCCTAAAAGAAAAAACAACCGCAAAAGCAGTAAGTAGAGGATTAAGTAATGTTACAACCAAAACGTACTAAATTCCGTAAGCAATTTAAAATGCGCAACCGTGGACTTTCACACACTGGTAGCTCAGTAAGCTTCGGTACTTTCGGCTTGAAATCTATGGAACGTGGTCGTATGACTGCGCGTCAAATTGAAGCCGGTCGTCGAGCCATGACTCGTCACGTGAAGCGTCAAGGTAAAATTTGGATTCGGGTATTCCCTGACAAACCAATTACTAAAAAACCTCTTGAGGTTCGTATGGGTAAAGGTAAAGGTTCAGTGGAATATTGGGTATGTCAGATTCTTCCTGGTCGTGTTCTTTATGAAATGGAAGGTGTTCCGGAAGTAATCGCACGCGAAGCTTTTGCTTTAGCGGCGGCTAAACTACCGTTTAAAACAACTTTCGTAACTAGGACGGTAATGTAATGAGAGCCAGTGAACTTAAAGAAAAAAGCATTGAAGAGCTAAATACTGAATTATTGAGCTTATTGCGCGAACAGTTTAACTATCGCATGCAAGCAAGCACAGGTCAGTTAGCACAAACTCATTTGCAAAGAATCGTACGTCGCAATATAGCACGTGTTAAAACAATCATAACTGAAAAGGCAGGTAAGTAATGAGCGAAGCAAAGATTCGTACACTACAAGGTCGTGTTGTCAGTGACAAAATGGATAAGTCTATCACTGTCCTGATTGAACGTCGTGTTAAGCATCCTATGTATGGTAAGTACATGACGCGTTCAACTAAGTTGAAAGCTCATGATGAATCTAACCAATGTAATGCTGGTGACGTAGTAACTATTCGCGAATGTGCGCCAATTTCTAAGTCTAAAAACTGGACTTTAATTGACGTAATCGTTAAAGCTTAATTTAGTTTTAAATTAGTCTTACGTAAATAGTGTTAATAAAAACCCTATCATTTAGATGATAGGGTTTTTTTATAGATAAGGTAAAATAACAGTGCGGATTATTTATATTAGCCGAACTGATTAACCAGCCCAAAACAGTAATCACTATATTCTTGGTAATTTAACTAAATAAAGTATCACTTTAAAGTGGCTGGTGTTATAATCTCGCGCCCGTTAGAATTGTGTCCGGTGCTTTTATAGTGCTAGTGCAGGTTCTAGGGGATGGTAAGGCAGTGACGGGTCAAATTTCTGGCCTTGAATTTTATCTTATTTATTTTTTAAAATGTACGTTGGGTTATTTATCACAAGTAAATAATGATAACTACACAAGATATTAGCGGAGAAAACAATGATCCAAATGCAATCACAGCTTGATGTTGCTGATAATAGCGGCGCAAAGCGTGTTCAATGTATTAAGGTTCTTGGTGGTTCGCACCGTCGCTACGCACGCATTGGAGACATCATCAAAGTTGCCGTCAAGGAAGCAATTCCTCGTGGTAAAGTAAAAAAAGGTGATGTGTTAACTGCGGTAGTGGTGCGCACTAAGAAAGGCGTACGTCGTTCAGATGGTTCTACCATCCGTTTTGACGTTAACTCAGCTGTAATGCTTAATGCAAATTTACAGCCGATTGGTACTCGTATCTTCGGGCCAGTGACACGTGAATTAAGAACTGAAAAGTTCATGAAGATCGTATCTCTAGCACCAGAAGTACTTTAAGGAGTCACGATAATGGCATCTAAGATTCGTCGTGATGATGAAATAATAGTACTTGCAGGCAAAGACAAGGGCAAAACTGGTAAAATTACCAAAGTCCTAGTCGAAAGCGGTAAAGTATTTGTTGAAGGTATTAACTTAATCAAGAAACATCAGAAACCTGTACCTCAGTTACAGCAACCTGGTGGCATTGTTGAGAAAGAAGCACCTTTAAATGTTTCCAACGTAGCGATCGTTAACCCGGCAACGGGCAAAGCAGATCGTGTTGGTTTTAGAATTGAAGACGGCAAAAAAGTTCGTTTTTTCAAATCTAATAACGAATTAATTTAATTGGAGTAAACGATGGCGAAACTGCATGATTTATATAAAGATACAGTTGTAGCCGAACTTCAAACGAAGTTTAGTTATAAAAGTGTCATGCAAGTCCCTCGGATTGAAAAGATCACCCTTAACATGGGTGTTGGTGAAGCAATTTCTGATAAGAAAGTATTAGAGCACGCCACAAATGATCTTACTGCAATCTCAGGTCAAAAGCCGGTCACGACATTAGCACGCAAATCAGTTGCGGGCTTCAAAATTCGTGAAGGCTATCCTATAGGCGCGAAAGTAACTTTACGCGGCGACCGTATGTGGGAGTTTTTAGAGCGTTTAATCTCTATCTCAATTCCTCGTATCCGTGATTTTCGTGGTTTAAATCCAAAGTCATTTGATGGCCGTGGTAACTACAGCATGGGTGTACGTGAGCAAATTATCTTCCCGGAAATTGATTACGATAAAATCGATAAAATCCGTGGTATGGATATTACTATCACTACTAGCGCGAAGAATAATGAAGAAGGCCATGCATTGCTAGCTGCCTTTAACTTCCCGTTTAAGAAGAAGGTGTAGAGTTATGGCTAAAACGTCAATGAAAGCTCGTGAAGATAAACGTACCAAATTAGTCGCACAATATGCTGAAAAGCGTGCTGCTCTAAAAGCAATCATCTCTGGTTCAGACTCTTCGGAAGAAGAACGTTGGGATGCCGTTTTGAAACTTCAAAGTTTACCTCGTGATTCGAGCAGTAGTCGTCAACGTAACCGTTGTAATATTACTGGCCGTCCGCATGGTTACTTACGTAAGTTCGGTTTAAGCCGAATTAAGTTGCGTGAAGCAACTATGCGCGGTGAAGTTCCAGGTCTGAAGAAAGCTAGTTGGTAATTCACGGGAGTAAATGGTTATGATGACTGATCCTATCGCGGACATGTTTACACGCATCCGCAACGGTCAATCTGCAGCAAAAGTTGCAGTAGTAATGCCATCTTCTAAGTTAAAAGTGGCAATTGCTAACTTACTTAAAGAAGAAGGTTATATTTCAGATTTTTCAGTGTCAACTGAGGTTAAACCTCAATTAGACGTAGTGCTGAAATATTTTGAAGGTAAAGAAGTAATTGAAACGATCAAACGTGTTTCACGTCCTGGTCTTCGTATATATAAAAGCAGTAATGAACTTCCTAAAGTTCTTGCTGGTATGGGTATTGCGATAATTTCAACTTCTAAAGGTTTAATGACGGATCGTGCCGCTCGCAATGCGGGTATTGGCGGTGAAGTTCTTGGTTTCGTAGAGTAAGGAGCAGAATATGTCTCGTGTTGCAAAAGCACCTGTCGCTATCCCTGCTGGCGTTACTGTTACGTTATCAGGTCAAGACATTAAAGTTAAAGGTCCAGTAGGTGAATTATCACGTACGATTCACGGTTTTGTTGCTGTTTCTCAAGAAGAGAACAACATCATTACTACAATCGCATGTGATCATAAAACTGCTTGGTCTCAAGCCGGTACTGCACGCGCTTTAATCAATAATATGATTGAAGGTGTTAGTAAAGGTTTTGAAAAGAAATTAGTTTTACAGGGTGTTGGTTACCGTGCAAAAGCTGCTGGTAAGTCATTAGACTTGTCTTTAGGTTTTTCACACCCAATTAAACACACAATTCCTGAAGGAATTACTGTAGAAACTCCTAGCCAAACTGAAATCACCCTTAAAGGTGCTGATAAGCAGGTAGTTGGTCAAACCGCAGCGGATATTCGTGCATACCGTAAACCTGAGCCTTATAAAGGTAAAGGTGTTCGTTATGTTGATGAATACGTTCGTCGTAAAGAAGCTAAAAAGAAGTAGGGTAATACTATGGATAAGAAAACATCTCGTTTGCGCAGAGCTAAACGCTCTCGTGCAAAAATTAGCGAGTTGGGTGCGAATCGTGTAGTTGTATTCCGTACTCCT
>Ga0307489_10000468_pt1 | contig 24600 bp, 23 predicted proteins | sample SB12metaG_FD_202247 | JGI IMG/M metagenome (GOLD analysis project Ga0307489, IMG submission 202247) | Sea-ice brine microbial communities from Beaufort Sea near Barrow, Alaska, United States - SB 1.2 | ecosystem: Environmental > Aquatic > Marine > Coastal | place: USA: Alaska | collected... | reverse complement strand
TAAACATAGGCCACCGATACACCCAACCCTATCAGGGTGAACATATTGAGATTCCAAGTTTTTAGCGAACTAATGGCCCGTACGTAAAAGGGCCATCCCCCCCATATAATGACGGGGCTGGCCAGCAAAAATTGGATCCACTGCACTGTGTTCATGGCGAGTTCAGAGGGTAACCAGTTGGGGACAAGATCGGCGATCATTGCCAGGAGAAATACTGGTATTGCCATTAGCGAACTCCATTTGAACCGTCGACTCATATCCTGCAATTCAGGATTATCGTCCTCAAGCGTCACAGTCGTCGCTTCCAGGGCCATACCACAAATGGGACAGTTGCCAGGCTCATCCTGCAATATTTGTGGATGCATCGGGCAGGTATATTGGGTTTTAGTCGCACTAAGGGATAGTTCTTTGGGCTCTAGTGCCATATCGCATTTTGAGCAAGTACCCGGCCCTACTTGTTCGATTTCCAAATGCATAGGACAGGTGTAAATTGCATCTTTGGCGAGATTTTCTCCTTGAGTAGCTGGCGCAACGTGCTGGTCGTTATGGTGAGTTCCACTAGGCTGATGTTCACTCTTAGAATCTGCCGATTTTAACTTATGCTCCCCTTTTGTCTGGTCACTTTCTGTCTTGTCACAGTGGCCACAACATTGTTGTTCAACATAATCTTTAGGCGCGGTATCAAATTTAGTTTTACAGCGCTGACTACAAAAATAATAGTCTATTTTTTTGAGCTGACAGTGATGCTCACTGGCATCACTGACGTCCATCCCACATACAACATCTTTTAATACTGTTGACTCCTTCACGGGTTATACCCCTTTGTCGGGCTGTAAGAAAATGATTCAATCGGATGACAAATCATTTATTTGTTTCCTTTGAGGAGGTCAGACGCTGGCGTGCAACTGACATAGTCACATAGGTGCACGGCTCTTAAACATATTTCTCCACAAAATAGTTAACTCATTGTTTGTGTTCGTGCAACATTTTACTTTCCTCTGCCGTATGCCTCATGACTTGCTCCATCATTTGCTCCATCATCATTAAGCGTTTTTCCATCATTTCCATAGTCTGTTCAGATGGCATAACATCTGAATTTTTCATCATGTCCATATTTTGTTTACCCATGGAGTGCCCCATACCTTCGTTATTGCCATGCATGATTGTCATCATATCTCCCATGCTTTGGCCATGCTTGTGCAGTAATTCTTGACGCTTATCGGTGTCAGTTTCGCTCCTAACCTCTTCGAGTATGGTGTTCATTTTAGTCATATGCTTCTGCATTTTTTCCATTTTCGCTTCATTCATCATATCCATGGACTTTTTGTCACCATGTTGTTGTGCATTAACGGTTGTTACCGGTGCAATGAGCAAAAATGAAGCTATCGCTAGCGTTACAATTGTTTTCATAATCAATTCCTTCTTTTTATGCGCCAGATTGCGCGGTTATTAAATTAAATTTTTTCAGGCATGCCAAATTTTAAACCTGTGCGTTAAATACTCGTTAAGTGTTTATAACATTGGCTTGGTTTTTGTGTTCATGTCTTTTTTACACTTTTCAACGGTATGCCCCATCACCTGGGGCATCATTTTTTTCCATCATGGCCATACCTTATGCCAACATTTTAAAATAGGCATCATGACTCGCTAGTGTTGGCTAAACACCCCATCAGGTCGTTGCCATCCAGGTTAACGACCTAACCACTGATGATATATGTTTGATAAAACAGGCATTGGCACATCAGCTTACTGAACCGATTAGTACCAATAGCATGTGCAATTTGAAACTGATCCACGTTATATTTATATTTAACCGAATGTAACTTTTCTCACCGGACGCCCTGTTGCTATACGCCAACCCGTTATGTAAAACAGTTTTACTATCGAGCGTATTTTTATTGGTTATATAACCCACACACGGATCTATCCTGTTTTACCAGATGATCGGTGGACGAAAATAGGGAGTGACAATTCGAGATAGCACAACATAAATATGCTGAGTAAGATGGCGGACAGGCGCAATATCTAACGGGTGGGAATGATCGACATGCAACACCAAGCTGCTTGATTGAGATTGCCCTTGAGAGCAGACACACTTCTCACATTCACAGCGTTGGCAGGGATCGTCAACCGATACACCACTCTGCATATCCATTGATTGTCATACATCAACAGCAAAACAATCTTTAACAATGCTCGACTGTTCATCCAATTAAACTATAAAATGATGATAATACTCGGTGCAAAAATATAAATGATCTAGATCAACCTTTGTCCTCAACATACCTGTGGTGAAGATCTCGACCATATAGATCATCATCAAAATAGTGGTTTTCTCCGGCAACATCGGCAAATTTAATGTCAGAGCCACCAAGGTCTGGTCTTTATAACCGAAGCTAAAATAGAGTTTTATGCAGCGCGCGAATTGGGGCGGGTTATATTAGTGCAGATTTGCCGCAACAGGTTGCGGCTACGGTGAGCCGAGAACTTTAGCACCGGGTCAGTCTATTTTTAGTCGCTGGCTAGTTCACTTATCTGCCTATTCTACTCCTCAATTAAACGTAAGTTATGATGGCAGTTATATAAAACCAACGACAGTCTCGATTATTTAAACAAATCGAATCTAATATCGTCATCTTTAACACCTTTACTGCCAAGTAATGCAATAACATCGTCCATCATGCCCTGGGGGCCACACAGGTAAAATTCCAAACTATGAATATCTCCCAGGTTATTTAGCTCCAAGGCCAATACATGTTGTGCATAACCCGTTGCTCCTGGCCATTTTTCGTCTGGTCTTGAAAGGATTGGGTAGTAATGAAAATACTCGTTATGCTCGGCAAGTCGATAAAAATCGTCCCCATACAATAAATCTAGCTTACTACGTGCACCATAGAAAAAGTGAATTTGACGAACAGGCTGAGTACTGTGGCCCTGATGTTGGATGGCCATTTGCTCTTCAATTAACGACTTTAAGGGGGCTATGCCTGATCCCGCTCCGATTAGTACTATATTTTTCTCACTGGATGCTTTGAGCCCGAACTCTTCAAAAGGACCCATAGTTTCTACCGTTTTACCGACTTTAAGATCAGCAAGGTAATGAGATGCCACTCCGGGAGGCACACTATTATGGGCAGCGGACTGAATTTTAATCGTAAACACAAGCTCTTGCGTAGCCATAGCCGATACAGCGCAAGAATAACTCCTTGTACAAGGGGCATGCCCAAATTCAATATTGTGGATATGTTGCCAGTGAGACTTGAGACTGTCAGGTAATGTCACAGGAATCGAACTACTCTTGGCCGCAGGGATAAAGAAGCGCATAAAAGCCCCAGCTTTATAGGTGATGGGATAACCATCTTTTACTGCAAAGCGTAATTCTTTGATAAAAGGGCTTACAAAACGACTGTGGATCAATTTAAGGGTATGCTTTTGGGCATCAGTCACATCCATTAATGTCATATGACTGATATCGTCACTAAAATGCTGGCAAGCCAAGCGATAACCTTGTGCTAATTCATCTTGGTTAAAATGCAGTTGATCTGCCGATGTGGCGTTTACCGATGAGTTAATCAAAACTTTGCAGCGACCACAGGTGCCCCCTCCCCCGCAGGTCGAGGGTAAAATAATATCGTGTTCAACCAGACCATCGAGTAAATTAGTGTGGGTTGAAAAATTAACAACGCCCATGCTTTTACCCTTCTCATCGAACAGCTTTACTTTGCGTTTTTTAGCAAATATTTTGATTTTATACTGTCCGCGAAGGCCCAAATCAACGGTCCAAATTAAGCCGGTAAAAGATAACCACAGAGATACAAATGCAAAGAGGATCATTTGTATAGTATTAAAGTTACCTACACTGCCGTAATCCATAAAATGCAGCATAAAAAAGATATCGGCTAATCGCTTATCACTATCACTGTGTCCAACGATACGGCCTGACCCTGCTTCAACATAGACACTGGTGTCTATGTTGTCATCAAAATTCACCTGCCAGGTGGGATTTCGTTGTCTGGGGAAATCACTGACTGAAGCATTAAGTAAGTGAGTCGAGCGGATCCGCCCTGGGCCATTATATGACTGTTGTGCCAACGCATTAGCCATCACATTATCTATAATAACTTGCCTACCAGTATAGGCATTAACCAGTGTGTAGTTATTTTCTAAGTGCTGATATAAGCCTTTTTTGTGTGTCAGCAGGTAATAGGGCTTAGTTAATAAGGTTGTCGACGTTAATCCTATACTAGGCTGGAATTTTGCCAAAATCTGTTTTGGTTCGCTCAATCTATGGGGATCAATATTTACTATTGGCTTTGAATAAGTCCGATAAGTGCGGCCAGCGGCTTTATCATGATCCATCAAATTAAAATAAATTCCGCTGGTCAACCACAACAAAAATTGTATGCCAACTATAACTGATGCCCATTTATGTATTTTTCTTACCCAAGGCATCATGCTTTATCGCCTCTATTAGGTACGCTCGGTTTTATAGTCTCAATCGATGGATCTAATGCTTTAGACTCTTTTTTAAAGACTCTAAAGTAGGTCAGTATAAGGCCAAAGATACAGCCAAAAAGGGCGATCAGTGTGATACAAAACAGCAATATATTATCGATTTCCTCTGCCTCTCCATAGTCCATAATATGAAAGCGAAACATCCAGTCAAATAACCGCCAAAATTCATGACGCTTCCCGACTAATTTCCCACTGTCAGCGGAAATGTAAATCGACGGTGAGCCGAAATTATCAAAATTGACTCGCCAGGCAGGGAGGTGTCTGGGGCTTAACTCAAAGGGAGGGTTGTCTATCAGTAGTTCAACTTCCTGGATCATGCCATCGCCGCTATAATAGTGCTTAGCGGCGGCTTGTGCCGTTGATTTATTCAACGGTGACAACAGACGGCCATCGGCTGCAGCGACAAGAAAGCCTTTTCCGTTAACCGTAAATCGATAGACGTTAGCATTGATAAAGGTGCCAACACTCATGTTCTGAGCTTGTGGGTATTTATTGTGTAAAGCCTTTAATGAAAATCCTATGTCGTTTGGCGTTATTTTCGTTTGGTGGTTAATCACCAGACTGTCACCATGAATGTAATCAATGTCAAAAAAGACCATATAAGCCCCGGTGACTGACCAGATCACAAATTGCAGGCCAACAAACAGCATTAGCCATTTATGAAATTTACGGCTGGTTTTGAGTGTTTTCATTGGTTTATTCATTGTTCTGTGCACTCAAAACACATAAGTGTGAGCTCATTTTCAACAAACGCATCGCCTAAAATAGTGCTGTTTAAAGCAGACATTCAGAGTTTATCCTCGTAATACTTAATCGTAGAGTAAAGTTGACTGTTGGATCCTTGCGTAAAAGCACTATTTTATAGGGTATAGACGCATCCCTGATGTCCATTATCGGGGGGAGCCTTTTGCCATACCCGTCTATCTTGAAGCTGCAGCCCTTAGGTTGCTATCACTCGCAGATATCGCCAATCTAAGCTCATGAGACTGTGTTGCTTATGTAAACCAAAAAATATTACCACCGAGAGCACTGAGAAAAAAATCATTTTATTTTTAAATTATCCCCTCTGTGTACTCTGTGTTGAGAAATGGCGGTTGGCGCCTAAATACCATGGTTTACTGTATTAGCCTGGGGCTTATTAATCTGAATTGGCGGGGATAATATTAAACAAATTATAAAAATTCTCAGTGGTCACCTTGGCCAGTTCATCAACAGTAATGCCCTTCAAATTGGCAATAAACTCCCCTACTTCACGGACATAGCCGGGCTGGTTAGGTTTGCCACGATAAGGTACGGGCGCTAACCAGGGTGAATCGGTCTCTATTAGTAGATTTTCTAAGGGGATTTTCTTAACGACTTCTTGTAATTCGGTAGCCGTTTTAAAGGTCACTATACCGGATATTGAAATAAACAGCCCCAATTCTATAGCAGCCTGTGCCATTGCCCAGTCTTCAGTAAAGCAATGCAATACACCTCGGGTGGTGGCCAGTTTATGGGTTTTTAATAACTCGATGGTGTCCTTACGGGCGTCCCGAGTATGGATTATCAAGGGTTTATTGAGTTTGTTGGCCACTTTTATATGATCGACAAAAGAGGTGAGTTGCACATCTTTTGTTTCTTCACTGTAGAAATAATCCAGACCCGTTTCACCAATAGCGACGATATTGTCCGAACTTGCCATGGCCAACAACTCATCGTAACTACAGGCTTCATCTTGATGTAACGGATGTACACCGCAGGAAGCCGATACATTATCAAACGGCTTTATTGTTTGCATCATGGCGGGAAAATCGTTTACCGATACGCACACGCATAAAAGATGTTCAACGCCTCGTTGTTTGGCAAATTGAATAACCTCGGCTAATGCTTCCGGGCTTTTTTCCAGACGGTCTAAATGACAATGAGAATCTACGAACAAAATAACATCCTAAATTAAAAAATGAATATAACTACGTTAAGCATGGTTTATGTTAACAAATGCTGTAATACGTTGGCCAGTAACAAGGTTTTATTGATCCCCGGATTGGCCAGTTGCCGCGCTGCACTAATAGAGGCCTGATGCATGGCCCATAACATTTCAGGGCGTTGTGGTTGCTGTTTCATTTGCTCGGCTAACCAATATTGCAGCCATTTCACCACCGTTTCCCCATGTTCTTGCCACTTGGTGGCAAGTTCAGCCGTACCAATATTCCCCTGACGTAAACTATCTATACCTTCGAGTAAATCTTGATAGGTAATTGGGGGGGGATGATTGAGCCGTTCAAGCAAGATTAACGGTGAGCTGACATACATGCTAAGCAAAGCGGGATCCACAGTCGTAAACCCCTGAGCGGATAACCAGTTAACACAGGTTTCAACCTTGGGACTGGGTAATACCACTTTTTCACAGCGGCTACGAATAGTTGCCAACAATCGTTCTGGTTTGTGAGTCAGCAGCAGTAAAAAGGTATTGTTGGTCGGCTCTTCCAACGTTTTTAGCAAGGCATTAGCGCTGGATTCTGTCATCGTATGCGCCCCATGTATGACCAGTACCTTAGCCCCGGATAACTGGGATGAACCACTGAGTTTACGAATTGACTCGCGAATAGAGTCTACCCCGATTTGTTTATCGGAAATAATCTCGTATAAATCCGGATGAGTACCTGCAGCCAATAACAGACATGACTGGCATTCATTACAGGGGCTATTGCTCTGGCGCCGGGAACATAATAAAAAACGACCCAGAAACTGTGCAAATTCTGTTTTACCAATGCCCTGTGCACCTTGCAATAACAAGGCGTGGTGCAGCTTATGCCGCTGGGCACGGTCACAAAGTTGCTCGATAGTGGGCTCTAGCCAGGGATACATATTATTGCGCCAAAAACTGTTGAATATAATGTTTGATCTGAGCATGCACCTGCTCGATGGGCGCCATGGTATCGACGATTTTACAGGCTGGGGTTTGTTCTGCTAGGGCCAGATAACGTGCCCGAGTGCGATGGAAAAACTGGATATCGGTTTGTTCAATTCTGTCCAGTTCACCTCGGCCCCGGGCCCGATTTAATCCTTCCTGTGGCTCCACATCCAGGTACAAGGTAAAATCCGGTATAAATCCTTTCAGAGTGATCTGGCGCAATGGCTCGATAAGTTCGTCGGCAATTTGTCTTCCTCCCCCTTGATAGGCTTGAGATGACATATCATGCCTGTCACCTAACACCCAGTTGCCTTGTTGCAAGTTAGGATGGATGACATTGTGTAGTAATTGCGCCCTGGCCGCATACATCAACAATAATTCCGCTTCAACTGTTACGGTTTCATCTTGCCAGTGTTGTTTCACGCAATCGCGGATCGCTTCGGCCATAGGCGTGCCACCGGGCTCTCGGGTACAAACCAAAGTGTGTCCTGCGCCTTCGATGCAGTCTTTAATAATACTCACCGCAGTACTTTTACCCGCACCTTCGAGCCCTTCAATAACGATAAACTTACCCTGTGGGATCAAAACGTTTTTCCTATTTTTTTAACTGATATTTGCGTACTGCTTGGTTATGTTCCTGCAGTGTCGCTGAAAAATAATGGCTGCCATCCCCCTTCGACACAAAATAAAGATCCTCAGTGGCAGCGGGATTAAGGGCGGCGTATAAAGCTAATTTACTGGGCATCGCTATGGGTGTCGGCGGTAAACCCTTGATCATATAAGTATTGTAGGCGGTAGCTGTTTTGAGATCTTTTCGCCTGATATTGCCGTCATAATCTGCACCTAAGCCGTAAATAACCGTTGGATCTGTTTGTAATCGCATTTTTAAGCGTAAACGATTAACAAATACCCCCCCGATATGTACACGCTCATCTGGCTTGCCGGTCTCTTTTTCGATAATGGATGCCATAATAAGTGCTTCATAAGGGGTCTCATAGGGCAAATCTTGTTGTCGATTAAGCCACATATCCGCCAGTACCTGTTGCATTCGGGTGTAAGCCCGCATAACTATGGCATCTGCCGGAGCTTGATTGGTAAAGTGATAGGTATCGGGTAGCAGCCAGCCTTCTAATGATTCCACGTTTGTTTGTTGGGCAATTTTCGCAGCTGTATGTTCAAATTCATCGGTAACCTGCAAATTGGGGTGAGCCATTAGTTGTTTACGCCAGTCTTGCCACCTGAATCCTTCTACCAGGGTGACAGCAAATTGCTTTTCCTTGCCACTGGCAATAAGTGCAAAGACATCCAAAGCATTCATACCCGGGGTCAGTTGGTAGGTGCCCGTTTTTACCGATGCCAATGCCGGTGACACCTTGAGCATCAGTTTGACTGCCAGGATGTGTTCAAGGAGTTTTTGTTCTTTTAACTGCGCTAAAATAGTATTGGCAAATTGTCCCCTGGCAACCGTTAACAGCTGAGGCTTATTAAGGTTAAGCGGTTGGCTGGCCTGGTGTTTTAAATAGTAAGAACAGCCCACTATGGTGACAATGCCAAGCATAATCACTAATAACAGTTTTTTTATCATGTTTGATGCCACTAACTAATTATCTGAATATTAAGCACGATGAGCGGTTACCGCTTGTTGCAGCATTGGGCTCAACTGGCTAGGGTAATATGCACGATGTCCATCATTGAATTCAATAGCGTTGACAGGCACCACCCCCATTAAGCTATTGCAGACAAAGACCTCGGACGCTTCTTGCAGTATGTCCAAAGCGTTACGACATTCATGGATTTGACTTCCTTTGGCCTTAAGCAAGTCAATTATATGGTTACGCATAACGCCTTCAACACCCGAGAACTGCAAAGAGGGGGTAAACCAGGCATTATCCTTATACCAAAAAAGGTTGCCCGCAGATGTCTCGACTATCTGGTTATCTGTATCCATTACAATGCAGTCATGAAAAGCGTCCTGCTCTAATTCCCTTTTCACCAGAACTTGCTCAAGGCGGTTAAGGTGTTTTAAGCCTGCCAACAGTGGTTGTTTCGCCAACGTAACCGTGCTGACATTAAGCTCAATGCCTTTGTCTTGCCATGCCGAATAATGTGCGGGCATATTATGGTGGGTAATAATGTAGCTGGGGTTGTCTGCTCCGGCTATGCCATACCCTCGCCCACCTACTCCACGACTGATAATCACTTTGATAACCCCGTGTTGCTGGTTGCGTGCTATATCAAATAGCTGTTGAGTTAATTCCTCCCAGCGATCAAAGGCAATATAGAGTCTGGCGCAACTATTTTGCAGCCGAGTCAGATGGGCAGGCCAGTGGTCAATTTCACCCTGATATACCGCCATAGTGGTAAAGCAGCCATCACCGTACTGGGTAGCGCGGTCAGCTATGTTTATTTGATTTGTGTGTTGTCCGTTAACAATCATTTATTTGACGAAAATCCACTTGTTGCCGTAATTAAAAAAGCCTGTAATACCAATGATATTACAGGCTTAATCAGGGATCTATACCCAAAGCCAATGAAGTTGCATCCAACAAGGCAGTAACTTTAGGGCAAGTATAATTATCCTTAAGGAATAATCGAAAATTATACTTTTTTAAACAATAAAGAACCGTTAGTCCCGCCAAAGCCAAAGGAGTTACATAACGCGTAATCCATTTTTATGCTTTTGGCATGGTTAGCAACAAAGTCCAAATCGCAACCAGCATCAGGATTATCCAGGTTGATAGTCGGTGGCGCTACCTGGTCCCGTAACGCCAGTATCGTAAATATAGCTTCAATCGCACCGGCCGCACCAAGTAAATGCCCGGTCATGGATTTGGTAGAGCTGACCAATACAGTATTAGCATGACTGGCGAAAACGCTTTTAACAGCCGCCACCTCAGCAATGTCGCCCGCATAGGTTGATGTACCGTGGGCATTGATATAACCCACCTGCTCGGGATTGATGCGTGCATCTTTGAGAGTGTTGCGCATGGATGCTGCTGCACCCTCACCGTTTGTGGGAGGAGAGGTCATATGATGAGCATCACCACTCATGCCAAAACCTACTAATTCAGCATAGATTTTAGCTCCCCTGGCCTTGGCAAATTCATACTCTTCTAGCATGACCACGCCTGCCCCTTCCCCCATGACGAAACCATCGCGATCTTTATCCCATGGTCGACTGGCAATTTGAGGCGAGTCGTTACGTGTGGATAATGCTCTGGCTGCTGCAAAACCACCAATACCAAGTCGGCAAATAGATGCCTCGGCTCCGCCTGCCAGCATAGCATCGGCATCACCGTAGGCAATAGTGCGGGCCGCCACACCTATATTGTGCACACCGGTCGTACAGGCTGTGACAATATTAAGATTGGGTCCTTTTAATCCTTCCATAATGGACAGGAAACCTGAAATCATATTCGTTATCGTAGCGGGCACAAAAAACGGTGAAATGCGTTTGGGTCCGAATTCCAACATTTTACTGTGGTTTTCTTCGATCAGCCCTAATCCGCCTATCCCCGACCCTATTGCCACACCAACGCGATCAGCATTTTGTTCGCTGATTACAAGCCCAGAATCTGCCAATGCTTGTTTACCCGCAGCGATCCCGAACTGGATAAACCTATCCATTTTTTTGGTTTCTTTTTTGGGAATATATTGTTCAGCATTAAAGTCTTTCACTTCCCCAGCAAAATGGGTGGTGAACTCTGATGCATCAAATGCTGTGATTTGACCGATCCCACTTTGACCCTTGACAATACTTTCCCATGTAGAGGCAAAATCATTGCCCACAGGAGATAATACGCCAAGACCGGTTACAACAACCCGACGTTTAGCCACATTGGCCTCCAAACGTAATTAAAATTGGTAGTGCTAGAAATGAGAAACGGCTCAGGAAGAGCCGTTTTTAAAACTTATTACGCGTCTTTGTGAGCGTTAACATAGTCAATGGCAGATTGAACCGTTGTGATTTTTTCTGCTTCTTCATCAGGAATTTCTGTATCGAATTCCTCTTCTAAAGCCATAACCAATTCAACTGTGTCCAGAGAATCTGCACCTAGATCATCAACAAACGAGGCTTCTGATTTCACTTCTTCTTCTTTAACACCCAGTTGCTCAATAATGATTTTTTTAACGCGTTCTTCGATGTCACTCATAATTCTAGTTTTCCCTTAAAAGTAGCTAGATATAAATTTTGGGTAGTGTATTCACCAACCTACTGCCTTGCAAGCAAGACAGTAAAGTTTTTCACTGGTCGAACCACACATTGATTCATATTAATAAATAAAATTTTAATAATTAAGTAAAGCTTCAGTAAAAAATAGCACTGATGACTCTTCTTAACCCATATACATTCCACCGTTTACATGAAGGGTTTCCCCTGTGATGTAAGCAGCTCCTTCACTGGCCAAAAAGCCAACCGTAGCGGCAATCTCTTGAACTGAGCCCAACCGATTTGCCGGAATATCTTTTAAAATGCCATCCCGCTGACCATCCGATAACGCCTTGGTCATATCGGTATCGATAAAACCAGGCGCCACTACGTTGACCGTAATACCCCGAGACGCCACTTCGCGAGCCATTGACTTACTAAACCCAATGACTCCTGCTTTCGCTGCTGCATAATTTGCTTGTCCGGCGTTGCCTGTGCTGCCAACGACCGAACCGATATTGATTATTCTACCACAACGCTTTTTCATCATCCCACGTAACACGGCTTTTGACATACTAAAAACCGAACTTAGGTTAGTATTTAGAATATCTTGCCATTCCTCATCCTTCATTCGCATCAATAAGTTATCCCGGGTAATCCCAGCATTGTTGATCAGAATATCGATCACGCCAAATTGCTCGCTAATATCGCTGAGCAGGGTTTTCATCGACTCGCTATCCGCTACATTTAAGACCATACCTTTGCCGCTGGTTCCCAGATAATCACTGATAGCCAGTGCCCCATCTGCGGAAGTGGCTGTGCCGATAACAGTCGCACCGTCAGCCAGTAATTGCTGGGCAATGGCTTTACCTATACCGCGGCTGGCACCTGTCACCAACGCTATTTTTCCTGTTAATCCAGACATTAAATATTCTCTACTAATTAGTTAAAAACTGATATTGAATCAGCAGTGTTTAAGGCTTCACAGCTCAAGGATTTATCAATACGTTTAATCAACCCGGTAAGCACCTTACCCGGCCCAATTTCATATATTTGGTTAATGCCTAATGAAGCTAGTTTCTGCACTGATTCAGTCCACCTGACGGGGCTATATAATTGCTTGATAAGTGCCTGTTTAATTTCTTCAGGGGCACTTTGTAGGGCGACATCAACATTGTTGATAATGGGAACTTTTGGCGGACAAAAATCAATACTATCAAGCATAGAGGCCAGCATTTCTGCAGCGGGCTGCATTAGGGCGCAATGAGAAGGTACGCTCACCGCCAGCGACAATGCGCGTTTTGCACCCGCGGCTTTACATAGTTGGGCGGCTTTATCGGCCGCTTCAGTATTCCCGGCGATCACTACCTGACCAGGGGAATTGAAATTCACTGCACAGACTATCAAGCCAGTTTCAGTTTCTGCCTGGTGACAACAGGTTTTAACGCTATCATCGGCCAGGCCTATGATGGCATACATGGCCCCTACCCCTTCAGGTACAGCTTGTTGCATAAAGCGGCCTCTGGCTTGCACCAACTGTATACCGTCTTCGAATTTAATCACGCCTGCACACACTAATGCAGAATATTCACCCAGGCTGTGACCCGCCATATAATCAGGCAAGTCGACTTTATGTGCCTCTAATACTTTATATATAGCATAGCTTGCTGCCAATAAAGCTGGTTGGGTAATATGGGTCTGGCTTAAGGTTTGGTCTGGATCGTTTTGCACCACTTCCCATAGATCGTAACCCAGTACTGAACTTGCCCTGTCAAATGTTTGCTTAACCTGGGGGAACTTATCCGCCATATCGGCTAACATGCCTACTGATTGTGAACCCTGACCAGGGAACACCCAAGCGTGTTTTGTCATACTGCTTCCTTGAAAAAAATGATATTAATATAAGTCGTTGATCAATAACGAACCAGGGCAGAAGCCCAAGCAAAACCGCCACCAAAAGCTTCTAATAATAAGTGTTGACCGCGCTTGATACGGCCATCGCGAATAGCTTCATCTAAAGCGGTAGGCACGGTTGCTGCTGAGGTATTACCGTATTTTTCCAAGGTGAGGACTACCTGGTCGAGGGACATATCTAATTTTTTGGCCGTCGCTTTAATAATTCTAAAATTAGCTTGATGAGGGACTAGCCAGTCTAAATCCGACTTCTGCATATTATTGGTTGCTAAGGTATCTTCAACGACCTGGCTTAGTTTTTTAACGGCGACCTTGAATACCTCATTACCACTCATGGTCCCCCAGTTTTCATGCACAGACAGCTCGTCACCACGGATGGGGTTACCGACAGTTAACAAATCACCGTATGATCCGGCGGCGTGAATGTGAGTGGATAAAATACCTGGCTCTTCACTGGCTTCAATAATAGTCGCCCCGGCTGCATCACCGAATAATATCACCATAGATCTATCATTAGGATTGATCATACGACTTAAACAATCGGTTCCTATGACTAATATACGTTTGGCCATGCCGGATTTAATATATTGATCAGCTACGCTCAGGGCATAACAATAACCTGCACAAGCCGCGGCTACATCAAAGGCCGGAATACCGTCTATATCCAGTATTTTTTGAATTTCACATGCCGTACTCGGAAAGGCGTAACGACCACTTGTGGTGGCGCATACTATCATATCCAGCGATTTAGCATCGATACCCGCTGCTTCTATCGCTTTCTTGCTTGCCTCGGCGCCCATAGTGGCGGCGGTTTCATTGGCACCGATAATACGTCTTTCCTTGATACCAGTACGATCTGTGATCCATTCGTCAGTCGTATCCACCATCAGCGTTAAGTCAGCGTTTGTACGTATCTCTTGTGGGTAGTAACTACCGGTACCAATTATTTTCGAATTCATTTATTCAGTGCGCTCCATCAATACAGCTTCGATTTTATCTTTAATTTTATTTGGAACTTGTCTGGTAACTTCTTGTACGGCTTCTCTAATGGCGTACAAAAATGCCTCGTTAGAGGCATTACCGTGGCTCTTCACCACAATTCCGCGCAATCCTACCAGACTCGCACCATTATACTGGTCGGGGTTCACCCGTAAATAAATTTTGCGTAGTAGGGGAAGGGCCAATTTGGCCATGAACTTGGTTAGTAAATTACGCCGCGCATCACGCTTTACTTCTTCAATTAACAATTTGACCAGACCTTCACAGGATTTTAGGGCGATATTTCCGGTAAAACCGTCTGTGACTATAACGTCAGCCACTTCATTAAAAATATTATCCCCTTCAATAAAGCCGATGTAATTAATACTGGGCAGAGTCGCTAAAATTTTAGCGGCCTTTTTTATCTGAAAATTGCCTTTGATTTGCTCTCGGCCAACATTTAACAGGGCAACCTTGGGGTAAGCGATACCGGAAACGTGCTCTGCCACCACCGAGCCCATTATTGCATTTTGCACCAAGGCCTCGCTACCACAACGCACATTGGCCCCAAGATCGAGTAAATAGACCTTTTTGCCAGACACGGTAGGTAAGGTAGATATAAGTGCCGGGCGACCAATACCAGGTAAGGTTTTTAATACTGAATAGGCAATCGCCAGCAATGCGCCCGTATTACCGGCACTCACACAAGCATGAGCTTGTTGTTGCTCAACTAATTGGATAGCGCAGGCCATAGAGGAATGCTTTTTATTACGTAAAGCCCAAATCGGACTCTCGTCCATCAATACTTGCTGTGAACAGTGCACGATTGTGTAACGATTAGCATAGGGATTGGGGTTGGCATCTAGCCAGGTTTGTATAGCGGGTTCATCGCCGCATAAAATCAAATTCAGATGGGGAAATTCTTGCAGCGCCTTGATGGCTGCAGGTAGAGTAATATGGGGGCCGTTATCGCCCCCCATAATATCTAACGCTAAGGTTAGATGACTCAAAGTCGCCTCAAATTATAATGAGAGAACTTTTTTGCCTTTGTAGTAACCATCAGCAGTCACGTGATGACGTATATGCGTCTCACCTGATGTTGAATCTACAGACAAAGTAGTAGCACCTAACGTATCATGCGAACGACGCATACCACGTGTAGAGCGGGTTTTACGATTCTTTTGTACTGCCATTAGTTTGCTCCTAGTCTCGCTTAAGTTCTTTCAACACCGCGAACGGGTTTGGACGCTCATCGATCGGTTCAATTTCTCCGAAACTCATTTCACTCCGCTTTCTACCGCAATCCTCCTCTGCATGAAGGGCCACGATGGGCAGAGATAACATCAGCTCGTCTTCAAATACTTGAAGTAAATTGATTTCTCCATGGTCATTGACCTCTACCGGGTCGTAAGTGTCCGGTAACTCATCGGTATATTCACTGTCCAGGCCCTGCACAGGACTGAAACAAAATGATATATCTACCGGATGAGTAAACACACCACCACATCTTTGACAGACAAGTGATGTTGTACAATGTAATTGACCCTCGAAGTAAGAAAGACCCTGCTCGTCTTTTAAGAACTTAACTTCAGCATCAATTTCATCATCTATGCCAGCGACTACCTCACGCAGCCTTGGCAGATCAGAAGTTAACATCATGCCCCGATATTCGGAGCGTTTTGTGGCACTTTTGACCGGGTCAAGTAGTTTGGGTAATTTCACTTTCTGCATAGCGCGCGCATCATAAAGGCTGAAGAGTGTTTAGTCAAAGAAAATATAACGATTAGTCCTATGTAATTTAAGCAAATTATGCTTCTATTTAATGAACTCAATTATATAACACACCTCATTTTCATGAAACTAATTCTAGCGTCAACGTCCGTCTATCGACAAACTATTTTACAAAAACTGCTTATACCCTTTGTTTTAGCATCACCTGAGGTTGATGAAACACCACTTGCCGCTGAGTCACCTCATGATTTAGTGGCACGTTTAGCGCTGGCAAAAGCAAAAAATGTAGCAACAACACATAATGGATTAATTATAGGCTCAGATCAGGTTGCCTGTTTTAATGGAACGATCCTCGGCAAACCGGGCAATTTTGATAATGCCGTGCAGCAATTGACCTTTTTAGCGGGCAAAACCGTGACCTTCTATACCGGTTTGTGTGTCTATGAGTCAGCAAGCAAGAAATACGAAAATATCGTCGAGCTTTTTAACGTAACGTTTAAACCCTTAAATCACGCACAAATTGTTACCTATGTGAATGCGGAACAACCTTATGATTGTGCCGGCAGCTTTAAATGTGAAGGTTTGGGTATTTGTTTATTTACCAAATTGGATGGGCGAGATCCTAATACTTTAATTGGTCTGCCACTTATTGGGTTGATAGAGTTACTGGAAAAATTCGAGGTAGATGTTTTCGACCATATCGATAGCGAACTAGCCTATTAAGCCAGGCTGTTTATTTAACCTATCTAACATGTCTGACAATTGGGCACGCCAGTGTCTGGTTACGATATCTCCAGCCTGTTCGGCGGAGGTTTTGTCCAGCACCGACAAACTTGGGCGACGAGCAGGTGTAGGGTAAGCAGTGGCAGGTATGGGCCGAATCTCAATGGCTGTGTGTAGCATTCCTTTTTCCATGGCCAGTTCCTGAATGGCAACGGCAAAATCATACCAGCTCGCTATCCCTGCATCAGTCCAGTGAAACGTACCAGACACGGCTGGTTTATGGGCAACGGCCCATAGCCATTTAGCCAACCCCGCTGCCCAACAAGGCGTACCGATTTGGTCATATACTATTCCTAATTGGGGTTTCTCGCCCATCAGGCGCAGCATGGTTTTTACAAAGTTGTGACCATGGCTGGAATAGACCCAGGCCGTTCGCACGATAAGGGCTTCAGGTAATATTGCCCTTACCGCCACTTCCCCTGCCCACTTAGACGCGCCATAAATGCCTAAGGGATTAGCCTCATCATCTGTTTGATAGGGAGTGGTTTTACTGCCGTCAAAAATAAAGTCTGTGGATATATGTAACAGACGAGCCTGATGGGTCAAACATGCCTGGGCAATATATTGAGGCCCAAGGGCATTTACGGCATATGCCTTTTCCTGCTCTTGCTCAGCCTTATCCACTGCAGTATAGGCGGCGGTATTGATCACCAGGTCTGGCTTGATCCTGGCGATAGTGTTATCAACCCCAGCTTCATCACTGATATCGAGTTCAGAGGAGTCCAACGCAAACAATTGCATATTGTCTGGCATGCACTGGGCCAATTCCCAGCCAAGCTGTCCGTTTTTGCCTGTCACTAAGACTTTCATGGTGTTTTTCCGTTTCTGGTGGCGTCAATCAGCCTGGCATTAGGGGAATGTTGGTGCATCGCAAAATGCAATGCCACTTTGGTCTTTCGGCGAAAGACTCGGATGCTGGCCATTTATCAATGGCCAGTGGATAGCCAATTGCGGGTCGTCCCAACGTAAGGATACCTCTGATTGGGGGTGGTAATAATCCGTACACTTATACACAAACTCTGCCGTAGCGCTGATAACATAAAAACCATGGGCAAAACCAGCAGGGATCCATAGTTGCCTTTTATCGTCCCCGCTCAGTTCAATGCCATACCATTGGCCAAAAGTCGAAGAGGAACGACGCATATCGATGGCCATATCATAGACACTGCCTTGGGTGACCCGCACCAATTTTCCCTGGGTATGTTCTAACTGGTAATGCATACCCCGCAAAATACCTTGTGCTGATTTACTGTGGTTATCCTGCACCAGATTTTCGACACCTGTTACTTCAGTAAAATAATCAGCACGGAATGTTTCCATAAAAAAACCACGCTCATCACCAAAAACTTGAGGCTCAAAAATTAACAGGTCGTTTAAAGGGGTTTTGGTCATTTTCATTTATTCATAGCCTCCTGCCACTTTGAGCAAATATTGGCCATAGCCTGTTTTTTTCAAATTGTTGCCCTGCTTAAACAAGTGTTCGCTATTGACCCATTTTTGCCGAAAAGCAATCTCTTCCAGACAGGCCACTTTCAAACCTTGTCTGTGCTCTATTGTTTGCACGAACTGGCCTGCATCTAATAATGAATCATGGGTACCGGTATCTAACCAGGCAAAACCCCGACCAAGCAAAGATACATGCAGATCGCCGCGCTTCATGTAAGCCAAGTTAACATCGGTGATTTCCAGCTCACCACGGTGAGATGGCTGAATATTTTTAGCAATGTCAATGACGTCATTATCGTAAAAATACAAACCTGTGACCGCATATTGGGATTTTGGCTGGTCAGGCTTTTCCTCAATACTGATGGCTTTTTTATGCTCATCAAATTCTACCACCCCAAAACGCTGGGGATCGGTTACATGATAGCCAAACACCGTTGCTCCGCCATCCCGTGCTGTGGCCATTTTAAGTTTGTCAGAAAAATGTTGACCGTAAAAAATATTATCACCCAAGACCAGGCACACATTATCAGTACCGATGAAATCTTCGGCAATGATAAAAGCCTGGGCTAATCCATCGGGATTGACTTGTACTGCATAGGTGATCTCTATACCAAAATCACTGCCATCGCCCAATAAACGCTGAAAATTAGCCTGATCTTCCGGGGTGGTAATGATCATTACTTCCCTGATACCCGCTAACATTAACACTGACAACGGATAATAAATCATGGGTTTGTCGTAAATGGGTAACAACTGTTTAGAGGTGCCCTGAGTGATAGGATGTAAACGTGATCCTGAGCCTCCGGCCAAAATAATACCTTTATACTTTGCCATTTTATTCTCCTTGCCCAAGTCTGTTTAATTGATAAGCGCCGGATAACACCCTTTGCCACCATTGAGGGTTTTGTAGATACCAGCTAACGGTTTTACGCATACCGGATTCGAAGGTTTCCCGGGGCGCCCAATCGAGCTCTCGCTGAATTTTGCTGGCATCGATTGCATACCTGGCATCGTGACCAGGGCGGTCTTTTACAAAGGTAATTAATTCATTATAGTGGCCGATGCCATCCGGCTTATCGGGTGCCAATTCGTCTAATAAGGTGCAAATAGTTTGTACAACTTCAAGATTCCGTTTTTCGTTGTGCCCCCCGATGTTAAAGGTCGCACCAACTTTACCAGACTTGACGACCAGACACAGCGCCCGGGCATGATCCTCTACGTATAACCAATCCCGTATCTGATTGCCATCGCCATATACAGGTAAGGGCTTGCCGGCCAGAGCATTTAATATCACATGAGGTACTAATTTCTCCGGGAAGTGATAAGGCCCGTAATTGTTTGAACAATTGGTGATCACTGTGGGTAAACCGTAAGTGCGCTGCCAACTGCGCACCAGATGATCCGAGCTGGCTTTACTTGATGAATAAGGCGAACTTGGCGCATAGGGAGTTTGTTCAGTAAAAAGTGGCAATATGGCGTTTTTTGGTAACTCATTAGGATGAGGTAAATCGCCATATACTTCGTCTGTTGAAATATGATGAAAAATAAAACTAAGCTGTTTTTGCGGGCATAGTTCTTGCCAGTAAGCACGAGTGGCTTCCAATAGGGTATAGGTTCCGACTATATTGGTGTGAATGAACTGGGCCGGGCCATCTATGGACCGATCAACATGAGACTCAGCAGCCAGGTGCATCACCGCATCGGGCTGATGCTCAGCAAAGACCCGCTTTAATTCAGATGCATCACAAATGTCCAACTGTTCAAAAATATAGCGCTCATTGTGTAAATCATCAGGGATAGATTCAGTGTTACCAGCGTAGGTTAACTTATCCAGATTAATGACCGTGTCAGTAGAGTGTTGCAACAAATGACGAACCACGGCGCTACCAATAAAGCCGGCTCCACCGGTGACCAGTATTTTCATGGAATACCTTTCATTTTCATTTTATACATCAAGAAACCTGTGGCAGTAAACTTAAATTATCGTTTTTATTTTTTTTAGCGATTTGCTCAGCTGCAAATCTAATGGTGCCATAAAACTCACCCGCTCTTGTGTTTTTGGATGCATAAAAGCAATCGAATAGGCATGTAAAAAAAGCCGTTTTAGGCCTTTACCTTGCATATACTGGTCAAATTCGCTGTCTCCATACTTGGTGTCACCGGCAATCGGATGACCGGCGTGTAAACAATGTACGCGAATTTGGTGGGTACGCCCGGTAATAGGTGAGGCTTCTACTAAGGTGGCCTCAGCAAATTGCTGCAAGATGCGAAAACGGGTTTCTGATGGTTTACCCTCTTCATTAACCGATACCAAACGTTCACCGGACTTTAAGGTGTTTTTCAATAAAGGTGCCTTGACTTTGTAACGGTCAGGCGGCCAGTTGCCGTAAACGAGAGCCTGGTAACGTTTATCGACTTTCCTGTCGCGCAGTTGTTCATGTAAATTTTTTAGGGCGGAACGTTTTTTGGCGATCACCAAACACCCTGAAGTATCACGGTCCAAACGGTGTACCAACTCTAAAAACCGTTCTGTTGGGCGCAGTGCCCTTAAGGCTTCAATGACCCCGAAACTTAAGCCGCTGCCCCCATGTACTGCCATACCTGAGGGTTTATTCAATACGATAAACAATTCGTCCTCAAATAAAATGTGCGACTCTAGGGTGGCGACTTTATCGAGTTTTGTCGAAGGAGCAGCATTTGGCTCAGCTATTCTAATCGGTGGAATACGTAATTGGTCATTAGCCTGGAGCTTGTATTCAGGTTTCACGCGTTTTTTATTTACGCGGATCTCCCCCTTGCGCACAATGCGGTAAATGAGGCTTTTAGGCACACCTTTTAACAAGGTACGCAAGTAGTTATCAATCCTTTGCCCTTCCAGGTCAGGATCAATGTCGATGAATTGAACTTTTTGAAATAATGTATCTGTCATAGTGGCATTGTAACTGAAAACCCCCCACCTTTGACCAGCATTTTATTCGCTTGCCACACTTACACGATTAATGTGATAATAAGGAAGCATAATATTAGATGAAAATAATTTTATGCTTAATAGATGTAAGAATCCGTTCTGGTAGCAAGACGACAAATCAAGTTCGTTAAACATTGCCGTATCGACTGCGAAGTGCGTAATTTTTCGTACGTCAGATAGAACAGAACCTAGACATCAGCGATAAATAACCTTTTGATCGCCAGTGATGTGAAGAATGTAATTGAATTGACAACGTATTGGGTTTGTTTTGCACCTGAGATTATGGTGCTAAATACCGAATATTAACCGTTTTAAGAAACGAAGAAGTAATCGTCAGATAACCGCCAAAACTGACACCCAAATGGGCACGCACCTCAAAAAAAATACATAAAAACAATGTATAAGGTGCATAGGCAAAAACTTAAAATTAGTTAGATACAGCCGAGAGGCTGCATGGCATAAAATTGTCGAATATCAACACATGTCTTTTATCCGTGGCGATCGGTATACCACCGAGTTAAATAGAATGAAAAGAATGTTAATCAATGCAACCCAGCAAGAAGAGCTGCGCGTTGCCCTAGTTGATGGCCAGAAACTTTACGATTTAGATATTGAAAGCCCAGGCCATGAACAAAAGAAAGCCAATATTTACAAAGGCACTATCACCCGCGTAGAACCGAGTCTGGAAGCCGCGTTTGTTGACTACGGCGCAGACCGCCACGGCTTTTTGCCATTAAAAGAAATTGCCCGTACTTACTTCCCTAAAGGCTATAAGTTTGAAGGCCGTCCGAACATTAAAGACGTCATCAAGGAAGGCCAGGAAGTTATTGTCCAAATTGATAAAGAAGAACGTGGTCAAAAAGGCGCCGCGCTCACTACTTTTGTCAGCTTGGCAGGTAGTTATCTGGTTTTGATGCCAAACAATCCCCGAGCTGGCGGTATTTCACGTCGTATTGAAGGTGATGAGCGTACTGAACTAAAACAAGCCCTGAGTAATTTATCATTACCTGATGGTATGGGCTTGATCGTTCGTACGGCAGGCGTAGGTAAATCATCTGAAGAATTACAGTGGGATTTAACCGTATTACTCACCCACTGGACTGCTATTTCAGAATCGGCTGAATCACGCCCTGCCCCATTTCTAATTCATCAGGAAAGCAATGTAATAGTGCGCGCCATTCGTGACTATTTGCGTCGGGATATAGGTGAAATACTGATTGATAAAACCAGTATTTTTGAACATGCCATGAAACATATCGAACTGGTGCGCCCCGACTTCGCCAGTCGCGTAAAACTATATCGTGGTGATGTTCCTTTATTCAGCCATTATCAAATAGAAAGTCAGATTGAGTCTGCTTTTCAACGTGAAGTCCGTTTGCCCTCCGGCGGCTCTATTGTTATTGACCCGACGGAAGCATTAACGTCAATTGATATCAACTCTGCCCGGGCTACCAAGGGTAGTGATATTGAAGAAACCGCTTTTAATACCAATTTGGAAGCGGCAGATGAAATTGCTCGTCAGCTTCGCTTGCGGGATTTAGGTGGTTTGGTCGTGATCGACTTTATCGATATGACCCCGGTTCGCCATCAACGTGAAGTAGAGAACCGTCTAAAAGATGCGGTGCGTCATGACAGAGCCCGCGTGCAATTGGGGCGGATAACACGCTTTGGATTGCTGGAAATGTCTCGCCAACGATTGCGACCCTCTTTGGGAGATTCTGCCCACAATGTCTGCCCACGTTGTAGCGGTCATGGCACAGTACGTGGTACTGAATCTCTGGCCCTGTCTGTATTACGCATCATGGAAGAAGAAAGTATAAAAGATAATACGGGACAAATCGAAGCCCAGTTACCGGTTAATGTAGCCACCTATTTACTGAATGAGAAGCGCAGCGCAGTAGCTAGCGTTGAAAAACGCCATAATGTGCAGCTGGTCATCATTCCAAATCCAAATATGGAAACCCCTCATTATAATGTAGCACGCCGTCGTCCGGATGATGCTTTACACGATATGAGTTATAACGTCACGCTAATGGAAACCACTGACACCGAAGCAGACAGACCCGTTACCGCAATGCCAGTCAAAGAGCTGCCAGCCTTGCAAAGCTTTGTGTCTCCGGCTAAAGCTATGCCGGTTGCCGAACCCGTTCAGGTGGCTAAAGAAGCATCTGTTTTCAGTAAGATAAGTAGCTGGTTGGGTGGCATGCTGGCATCTGAGCCTAAAGCACCAGAACCAGAGATAAAGCCTGAAGTTAAAAAACCGGGTAATCAAGGTCAGAATACGCGCAACAATACCCGACCTGATCGCAACAACAAGCGTGGCCGAAGCCCCGAAAGCCGGGATCGCAATGAAAAAAGCGTCGAAGGTCGTGACAGGAAAGACAAAAACGAAAACCGTGAGCAATCAGGCGATCGTAAACCACGTCGCGAAGATAATCGGAAACCTCGTCGTGAAGATAATCTGAAAGCGGATAATAAAGCTGATAGCAAAGTTGTTGAAGCAACCCCGTCAGCCGCGCCAGCCGCGCCAGCCGCGACTAAGCCTGCTCCTAGCCGCGCTAGCGAGCCGAAAGAGCCAAAAGAGCAATTGGCTGAAAGACGCAAACGTCGAGATACCAGACGTAGTGTGCGAATAGAAGATAAAAATCAGTCCACTGACGAGCTTAAAGTTGAATCCGCCAATGGTACAGATATAACCCCCCCGCCTAAAAAAGTTGCAGCGAAAAAGAAAGCTGCTCCTGGCATTGTTACACCTCAAAATGTGGACCAAATGCCTGATGAGCAACAAAATGACAAGCAGGCAGATGTCAAAACAACAGTCAATGACACCGCCACCTATGTAACACATGAAGAAGCTCAACAAATTGAAGGCAATAGCAGGGATAAGGATGAAGCAGGTAGTCGTTCGCGCAGTCGCCGCTCACCTCGTCATATTCGCGCCGCTGGTCAAAAACGTCGTAAAGATAATGAAGAACAGGCAACGGGTGAAAATACGCAAAATCAGCAAGATGGAGCGCCATTTGAAGAGCCAAAAAACGCCCCCGTACCCAGTGTTCAAGGTGGCGTTGCAGCCAAAATAATTACCCAGGAAAGTGCGCCATTAACTATTGAGCCAACGGCTGTTGATACACAGGAACAGATGGCTTCTGAACCGGTAGTATCGGATGCAGGTAAAGTAAAAGCACCTGCTTCAGTAGCTGCGCCAGCAACTGCACCAGTAGC
>Ga0307489_10000467_pt1 | contig 24617 bp, 38 predicted proteins | sample SB12metaG_FD_202247 | JGI IMG/M metagenome (GOLD analysis project Ga0307489, IMG submission 202247) | Sea-ice brine microbial communities from Beaufort Sea near Barrow, Alaska, United States - SB 1.2 | ecosystem: Environmental > Aquatic > Marine > Coastal | place: USA: Alaska | collected... | reverse complement strand
GCCAGCGCGAGGACGACGCCGCGGCTCACGGGATGCGGCTGCGGCGCCGGCACGCTCTTCCCGGTATTATAGTTCAAGACGTGCCCTCCATGGTAGACCGTCATAGCGGCGCAAAGGTGAGAGCGCTGACCTGAAAGGCGCGCTCGGCACTCAGCGGTTCCCGGTCCGGCCAGTCACAGTGATCCGGTCGACCATTCCTCAACGCGTTCGAAAAGTCGGGGGCGGGCGCCTTGCGGGGCGCACCAGCTGCGAGCGGGGACTACTTTACGCACGCGACGCACCACAACTCATAGCACGGTTCATCTCTGTCACAGGTTGCGTTTCCACCGGCTGTGCAAAAGTGCTCAGCTCGCGTCGCCGACGTCGGTGGGACACCGCTTTGGAGCGGCCAGCGAGGGAAACCCATTTCACGGCACCTCGAAGAAGAAGGCAACACCCTACACAAGGCCACACAGGTCCGTACAGGGCAGCCCGACAGAGGGCGCAGCTCAGCCCAGCAGTGCTCCCCGGCGCTCAACAGCACCGCAACTGCTGCCTCGACTGCGGACTCCGCAAACAGTTGGGCGCCGCAACAGGGTCGAGATTGAACGTAAAATCTCGCAACCGGAAAGATGAGCGCGGCGCCGACCATCTCCGAGGTGCTCCCCAAGGCGGGCCTGGTGTACAGCGAGAAGGGCAACCTCAGCGAGGTGCTGTCCAAGCCCAAGGTACTGCCTGCCAGACACTGCTTGCCACGTCCATCCACGCCTTGTCAACCCTCGTTTCTTGATTCACAAGCCAACCTGTGACGTGGCAAGCAATATCTGCCTGGCCCTGGCCCAAGATAATGCCGTTGAAGAGCGTGACGCTGGAGCGCATCGAGGAGATGGAGAAGGCGGCGGCGGCCATCACGGATACGATGGCGCGACAGAATCAGCAGCAGGAGGAGGGAGTTCAATAGGGCATGACACGCGCCTACTGCAGGGCGGCAGCTGTAGGCGGGAGAAGGTGGCGGCGAACGTTACGGACACCAAGGTGCGGCGGAGCCTGCCGCGGGAGGGGAGTTTGCCGGGTGGTGTACGCGGCAGCTGTAGGCGGCGTGCAGTTTAGCAGGCATCTAGATATTGGACGGGGTCCTCGTCATTGGAGCGGTGGACCCTTGACCCAGCAGATTGGATGCTGCGGGCATAGCAAACACACTAGCGGAGGTGTTGGTATCATAACATATCTACCGATTCTATATCAAAGTCTCTGGCTCACCCGGCCTAGTTCTAAGTCGAAGTCTAAGGCTCACCACTCACCTAGCGTGCAGCCCCCGGTACATGGGTCTGGCCCGGTCGTCGACACAATAACACGTCTAAATCAAAGTCTCCGGCTCAGCTTACCCAGCGTGCAGCCCCCTGCCCTTATGTGCGCGCCGCCTCGAGCTCTGGCTCTTCTCCCCCGTGGAACCCGCGGCGGAGGCGGCACGCATGAATTTGGCCCACAGCCAGGGGCTTACACTCGTCCACTTTTCAGCTCAACTTGAGCCGTGTCTGTCACAAGAAAACACCCTTCACGCCCTAAATGCCCCCTTAACACGGGCTACACAATCCCTACGCGCACCCCCTATCCCATACAAAGTGCTCAAGTTGAGCTGAAAAGTGGACGAGTGTAAGCCCCTGCCCACAGCGGCGCCGCGATGGTGGCCCCCGTGCCGGGCAGGCTGGTGTTGTTATCCCGCCCGCACCACACCACGCACGCCAGGCTCGGGGTGTACCCGGCGAACCACGCGTCGCGGTAGTCGTCGCTCGTCCCGGTCTTCCCCGCCGCCGCAGCCGCCGGCCACCCCGCCGCCGCGTTCTTCCCCGTGCCGCGCTGTAGCGGCGCAAGTTGCATTTGAAAGCAAAGTTTGAAAGCGGGTCATCACATGCTAGTTTCAAGCGCTTAGTTCCAGGCGCTTTCAACATGAGTTTCACCAGTTCAACCTGCACCGCTCTACCGCGCGTCACCGCCGCGCGCAGCATACCGTGCAGCGCTGCCGTCGCTCCCGCCTGCGCCGCCAACCGCCGCGAACCCTTGTGCCGGTAGATCAGCGCCCCGTTCTTATCCCTGACCTTGGTAATGAGATGGGGCTTGGAGTATATCCCTCCAGAAGCAATCGTGGCGTACGCCACCGCCATCTCCAGCGGCGTGGTCTCACACGAGCCGAGGGCGAGGGAGAGGATGGCGGGCAGCGGCGAGGTTATGCCTAGCTTTAGCGGCGCAAGCTGAATTTGAAACCAGGAGTTCAAACCAGTACATCACACTTTAGTTTCAAGCGCTCTGTTCCAAGTGCTTTCAACATGGGTTTCATAGGTTCAACCTGCACCGCCCTACCCAGCTGGTGCGCCATGCGGATGATCTTGTCCACCCCCACCATCTCCGCCACCTTGACCGTCGGCACGTTGAGCGACTCCACCAGGCAGTCCCGCAGCGACACCGTGCCCTTGAACTTGCGCGTGTAGTTGCGCGGCACGTACGTCTTGGCCTCACCCGGCACCTCGAAGTCGTGCTCCTCGTCCTGCAGCAGCGTGGACGGCGTCACCACCCCCTCGGTGTAGCGGCGCAAGTTGATATTGGAACCAAAATTTGAAAGCGAGTCTTCACATCTGAGTTTCAAGAGCATAGTTTCAGGCGGTTTCAGCTTGGGTTTCATAGGGTCAACCTGCACCGCCCAACCTCGGCCAGCGCGGTGAGGTACACGAAGGGCTTGAAGGCGCTGCCGGGCGAGCGGCGCGCCAGCACCGCGCGGTTGAACGGACTGCTCGCGTACTCCCGCCCCCCCACCAGCAAGGGCTTACACTCGTCCACTTTTCGGCTTATCGTGACCACTTTTGAGGGATACGCTGGGTGGATTCATGGAGTTTCGGTGGCTGACACGGCTCAGGTTGAGCTGAGAAGTGGAAAAGTGTAAGCCCCTGCCCACCAGCACCCGCACCGCCCCCTGCGCCGGGTCTATCGCCACCAGCGCCGCCTCGCCCGCGTCTACGGCCTCACATGTATTGCCTGCTACGTAATCGAACGCATTATGAACCCTCGTTTCTCGGATTAATCGGTATCCTATGACGTGGCGAGCAATATCTGGCAAGACATGTATTGCCTGCTATCCTGTATGTCATCCGTCGCATTCTGAACCCTCATTTCTTGGTTTAGCTGGCATCTTATGACGTGGCGAGCAACATGTGGCAGGCCCCGCCCTTGTCCTGCCCCGCCAAGAGCGCCAGGCCGTCGTCCAGCACCAGCTCCTCCGCCTTCTCCTGCAGCGCCAGGTCCAAGGTTGTGTGCACCTTCAGCCAGGGGCTTACACTCGTCCACTTCTGAGCTCAACTGAGCCGTTTCTGACATACAATACACCCTAGACACCCCCTACTAATACCTCCTAACACCTCCCAAACACCCCCTAAACACCCCCTAAACAACCCCTATATGCACCCCCCACAGAAAGCGCTTACGTTGAGCCGAAAAGTGGACGAGTATAAGCCCTGCCTTGAGCCCCCCCTGTGACAGCACGTCCTCCCCCGCGAACAGCTCCTTGAGGTGGTACAGCACCTCGGACACGAAGAACGGCGCGCGGTAGGGCGCGGCGGAGCCCCGCCCAAGCCGCGGGATCCCGCGCCCGCCCACCCCCACGCCCCCGTCCATCCCCTCTAGCCCCATCGTGTACGGGCGCAAAGTTGAAATTGCCAGCAAACTTGAATGCAAGTTATCATGTTTTAGAATCAAGTGCTGATAGCAGGCGCAGGCGCTTTCAACACGGGATTCATCTTGCACAGCCCCACCATGGAACGCTCGAGCTCCGACGGCGGGCGGATGGCGAGGCTCGACGGAAGCGGCGCGGACGCGAAGGACCCGGCCTGCTTCTCGCTCAGGTACCCGTGCTTCGCCATGCTGTAGCGGCGCAAGTTGATTTTGAAAGCAAAACATGAAGGCAGTATATCACATTCTAGTTTCAAGCGCTTAGATCCAGGCGCTTTCAACGTGGGTTTGATAGGGTCAACCTGCACCGCCCTACCATGCAGTGCAGCGTGGTGGCGCGCACTCGCTTGGCGCCGGCCGGGTTGGCGTAGGGCGACAGCGCCTCGGGCGCGGGCAGCAGCGCGGCGAGCAGCGCCGCCTCGCCCACGTCCAGCTGCGCGGGTGTCTTGCCGTAGTATGCCGCCGCCGCGCCGCCCTTCAGGGTCCTACCTACGCATTTTTCCAGGGTACCTAAAATGGCGGTCGCCAGTTCTTGAGAAATAGACGGTCGCATCGACATATCGTACCATTGTACGGCAAATCTGACAGTCTATGTACTCAAGGTCTCAGACTCGAGACGCATTGACTGCCATTTGAGGTACCCTGGAAACTTGCGAAGTACATTCCTTCCTGTGGCTGCTTGACTGTTCAGGGTCATGAAGTCATTTCCGGGGCTGCTTAATTTGAGCACCTTCGAAGTATTACATAAGCTGAGATGACTCGAGTGGTGGTTACAGGGACAACACTGCTGCAGTACAGGTATGACAAAGTGCGTGAAACCACTTAAACACTTAGTGAGACTCAGTGCTCAGCCGTGCCACTCGAACAATCAGAACGCTCCATTTGGACGACTCAGCACTAAGTCTCGCAAAGTGTGTACGGGATTTCACGCACGTTGTCATAGCGGGGAAAGTGCGCGGCCCTGCCTGCGATGCCGTACACGCCGTGACCCCAGTACACGTTGTTCAGGTACGCCTCCAGCAGCTCCTCTTTGCTCAGCCGGTGCTCCACCTTCAGCGATAACAAGATCTCAGCCATCTTGCGCGATATGGTGCGGTCCTGCGTCAGCACGAGGTTCTTGACGAGCTGCTGGGTGATGGTGCTACCTCCGCCGGCGCGCCCCAGGCGGCAGGGTCATTGAGAACAAGCACTTGAACCGGGATCTGTGCATGACTTATGAACGTACCTTCGGGGCGAATGCTCATACAGATGCGCGGAGGAAGAGGAGGCGAATGCTCATACAGATGCGCGGAGGAAGAGGAGGAGGAGACATAACGTTGATCGAGTGCTTGTTCTGAGGAAACCCCCTGCCAGGGATCCCACGGCGCGGAGCAGGCCCTTGAGGTCGATGCCCGGGTGCTTGAAGAAGCGGTGGTCCTCCGAGGCCACCACGGCCTGCCACACCGCCGGCGCCACATCCTTCAGCTTCACGGCTTCGCTGCTCAGCGTCGCAACGACCCGCCCGCGCACGTCGTAGATGATGGTGGGATCACCCGCGTGCCCCTCCTTGCCGCTCGAGTCCCCCTCCGTCTAGGACCTGGACACACATTGCTCGCCACGTCATAGACGCGTATTTTGAAACCTCGTTTCTTGAGGTAACTGGCATCCTATGACGTGGCGAGTAATCGCAATGTCTCTTTGTCTGCCAGGCTCTACCTCCGCGAGGCGCCGCCAGCGACCCTCCGCGCCGCCCCGCTCCTAGGGCCTGGCAGATATTGCCCACCACATCATCTACACGCATTGTAAACCCTCGTTTCTTGAGTTAAATAACATCCTATGACGTGGCGAACAATAACTGCCGGGCCCTGCCCGCTTCATCGCCTGATAAAACTTGAAGAAGTCATACGAGCCGCCGATGCCAATCAGCGCAGCGCTGGCGAGGATAAACTTGGGAAACGCGGCGAGGATGTTGCCGCGTCTCATGACCCGCCGCACGCTACGGCCTGGCAGATATTCCCTGCCACGTCAACCACACACATCATGAACCCTCGTGTCTTGAGTTAAACGACATCCTATGACGTGGCGAGCAATGTCTGCTTGAGTTAAACGACATCCTATGACGTGGCGAGCAATGCCTACCTGGCCATACCCCGCGCGCCCGTATTCGTCGTACCCGCGCCCCTTGCCGTTACCCTTGCCGCCGCCGCCGCCACCCTCCTCAGCGGCCGCGATGACCAACCGCCCGACCCCGATTCCGATATTTGTTTTGTTGGTGCCGAGGCGCCCGCAGCTGACGGGGAGCCACACCCGCCCCCCCGCGCTAGGGCCTGGCAGATGGTGCCCGCCACGTCATAAACTCGCACTTTGAAGCCTCAATTCTTGAGCTAGATGGCATCCTGTGACGTGGCGAACACGAGCAATACTGCCAGGCCCTACCCCGTGTAGTCTGACGATGAGCTACTATAAAGCGACTCGGACAGGAACGTCGTGGAGGAGGACGACGAGGAGGAGGAAGAGGAGGAGGAAAAGGAGGAGGAGGAGCCCGCCGCATGCCGACGGCTGTCCAGCGCCGCTGATACAGAGCCGCCGCTTCCGCCCAAGGTCGTGGGCCGGGCCGAGGCCGTCGCCGCCGCCGCCGCCGCTGCAGAGGGCGAGGACTGGTACACTCCGAGCAAACAACCGGTAGGTTGCAGGGACAGCGATCCCAGCAGCAGCGGCGGCGGCGGCGGCGGCGGTGCAGCGCCCCCCTGCGGCGAGCCCATGCCGCCCTCCCGATCAGCTATCGCCGTGGACGCCTCTTTCTCTGCCCACGGAGTAAACGCTCAACGGTCTGACGTCCTCCAGGGCGTCGCCGGCTACTTTGAATGTCAGTTTCCGAACGTCGAGGTGGATTTTGGCTCGTCGATTGGAAATCAGGAAAGACACGTCAGCATCATGTTGGTGTCGTCGCCACTCTCTCTCACGCTCACCCCCCTTCAGGGTGCCGCGTCGCGCGTCGTCTGACGCCACTCCCACGTTCGCGTTGACACCTGGAGGAGCGGAGCTGCGCCGGCCATCCCGATGATAGCGCGCGCCGTCTCCCCGGCGCCGCCCGCCGTGGGTCGCCGCCGACAGTCGTCGTCGTTGCCAAGGCGAAAACTAACGCGCCGACGGGCTGCGGCTGGTGTTGTCTGCGATGGAGTAGCCCTAAAAACCCTGGAGGAACTCGGGCTCGCAACGAGGCACAGCTTCATCGAAGAACTACCAGGCGATACGTCTACCGTGAATCAGCCACGGGAGGTGCGCGGCGCACTCTACTCGCTGTGCCAGCCAACGCCCTCCGGTGGCATTGGAGCTGAGCTCCCGATGTTCTCACAAGATAGGGACTGATGAACACTGCTCGCCACGTCATAGGACGCCGTTCAACTCAAGAAACGAGGGTAGAATTCGGAGGATGAGACCTTCTCGCCACGTCACAGGATGCCATTCAACTCTAGAAACGAGGGTTCGAAATTCGTGGGATGACATGGCGAGCAATTTTAATCAGTCCCTATGACAAGAGGTGGCATCGATGCTGGGGCTGGACTGTGATGAGCTGGCGGACAACAACAACCCGATGGCAGCGGAGTACCTGAGCGGGAACGCCCCGCTGCCCGGCGCCAGGCCGTACGCGCAGTGCTACGGCGGGCACCAGTTCGGGCAGTGGGCAGGGGCTTACATTCGTCCACTTCTCAGACCAACATGAGCCATTTTTGTGTCTGACTCCACCCACAGACCCAGCGTATCCCACAGAAAGTGCTGACGTTGAGCCGAAAAGTGGATGAGGGTAAGCCCCTGGCAGTGGGCGGGGCAGCTGGGCGATGGCCGAGCCATCACTCTGGGCGAGGTCGTGATGCCCAGCGGAGATGGCGGCGGGGGCAGCAGTAGTTTTGAGGTGCAGCTGAAGGGCGCGGGGCCGACGCCTTACTCGCGGCTCAGCGACGGGCGCGCGGCAGGGGCTTACACTCGTCCACTTTTCGGCTGAACGTAAGTGCTTTCTGTGGGAATGGGGGTTCGTGTAGGAGTTGTTCAGGGGGTGATTATTGGGTGTCAGGAGGTATTAAGGAATGTCTAGGGTATATTTCGTGTCAGAAACAGCTCAGGTTGAGCTGAACTCTCTGACGAGTGTAAGCCCCTGGCGCGCGGTGTTGCGGTCGTCGTTACGGGAGTACATCGCGAGCGAGGCGATGCACCACCTGGGGGTGCCCACGACGCGATGCCTGAGTCTTACACTCACGGGCGCTGGGGTGCTCCGAGGTAGGGCATACCAGATATTGCTCGCCGCGTCTCATATGATACCGTTTGATAGCCCGATTTCGGTATATCACTTCCCGTGCGGAGCGCTCACGCTTTGTCCGCAACTCTGTATGGGCATTCAACCTGACGCCCGCTTTCCCGCGCGGAGCGCTGACGCTTGTCCGCAACTCTGTATGGGCATTTCACCCAGGCGTTATACCGAAATCGGCATATGCAAGAGACGAGGATTCCCAGTGCGTTTGATGAGGTGCCGGCAAGCCCGGCCCTGCTCCGAGACGCGTACGCCGCCGCTGCCACGCGGATGGAAGCCGGTAGGGCCTGGCAGATGTTGCCCGCCACGTCATCGACACGCATTTTGAAACCCGATTCGTTTCAATTTAAATGCCATCATACGACGTGGCGAGCAACATCCAGCAGGCCCTCGGAGTGGGCGCCGTGGTGTCCCGCGTGGCGCCCAGCTTTGTCCGCTTCGGGTAGGGCCGGGTAGATAATGCCCGCCACGTCATCGATACGCAATATGAATCATCGTTTATTATTATCCTAAAATGAATCCTATGACGCGGTGAGCATTATCTGCCAGGCCCTAGCTTGGGGACTTTCCAGCTGCCGCCCGCGCGCGGCGACGTGAAGTCCGCAGCACTGTCGGCGGCGCTCGTGGACTACGTCATGTCCCATCACATGCCACAAGCCGCCGCCGGCGCCGCCGCCGCTGACGACTCAAAGGAGTATCCCCCCGCGCTCGCCATGCTGCGGGAGACCGTGGTAGGGTCGGGCAGATGTTGCACGCCACGTTATAGAATGCCATGTAACTCAAGAAACGAGGGTTCCAAATACGTTGGATGACGCGGCGAGCAGACGTGGCTCGCCACGTCATAGAATGTCATGTCACGCAAGAAACGATGGTTCCAAACACGTTGGATGGCGCGGCGAGCAACGTCTGCGAGGCCCTAAACCATGGCTCTAACGGCGGCGATGGTGGCGGGTTGGCAGGCCGTGGTATAGCGGTGCAGGTTGACCCTATCAAACCAACGTTGAAAGCGCCTGGAACTAAGCGCTTGAAACTGTAACGTGAGAAACTGCTTTCACATTTGGTTTATTCTTGCTTTCAAATTCAACTTGCGCCGCTACACCGTGGGGTTCACGCACGGCGTGCTCAACACGGACAACATGTCCATCCTGGGCCTCACCGTGGACTACGGCCCGTTCGGGTTCATGGAACAATTCGACCCACAGTATACGCCCAACATAACGGACTTGAGTGAGCGGCGGTACTGCTACATTCAACAGCCGCAGATCGCCAAGTGGAACCTGGCAGGAGGGGTATCGAGAACAAGCACTCGACCGGCAAATGGGGCCCGAACTGTCTTCAGAGTGAATACTCAAACAGACGCATGGCACGGACTCGTTCAGCAGTGGCCGACTGAATCTCACACCATTGTATGAAGGGCATCTACTCACACCGGCGGGCTTGCTCGATTTGTGGCATTTCGTCCATTTGACGTCGCTCGCGTGCTTGTTCTGAGCGACCCTCCTGCCAAACCCTAAGCCCTAAACCATAAACCGTAAACCCTAAACCCGACCCTCCTGCGTGGAGCAGCTGGGCGACGCGCTGGTGCGCGCGCGGCTCATCACCAAGTCGCAGGCGCGCGCCGCGTACGATGAGTATAACACGCACCTTCGAAGGGAGTATTATACACGGTTAGGTGCAAAGTTTGGGTTGGTATGCGAGGACGACGAGGTGGGGGACTTCTGCCGGGGTTTCTTGCAGCAGCTAGCGGCCAGCCGGGGCAGGGGGGTTATTGAGAACAAGCGCTCGACCGACGTTGTAATTCAACGAGCCGAGTCCGTGCGTCTCTATAAGCATTCGCCCTGAAGGCAATGTGTGACTCATGCTCTGATCTCGGTTCGAGTGCTTGTTCTTAATGACCTTCCTTCGTGGTGACTTCACGCTGGCACACCGGGCGCTGAGCGCGTGCGCGAGCGTCGCCGCCGCCGCGCCGCCATCAGCGGGGGACAACGAGCTTCTGCTTCCACTGGAAACCAGCGGCGCGTTCCCGGCGGGCGCTCTTGAGGATCTCGCCGTGCGCCGCAACTGGGGTAGAGCCTGGCAGATAATATTGCTCTCCATGTCACAGGATGCCAGTTGATCAGGATTCAGAATGCGTTGGAGGTTGACACGAACCCTGTCAGACATTGCTCACCAAGTCATAGGGTGCCATATAACTCAAGAAAGCAGGGTTTAAGATGCGTGTCGATGTCTTGGCGAGCAATATCTGCCAGGCCCTAGCTTGGGGCACTTGGCTGCGCGAGTACGGCAGCCGTATTCGCGCGGTGAGGCCACGCAGATAAAGCTCGCCACGTCATGTGTTGCTATTTGGATCAAGACGCAGGGGACTTAAATATGGAGGATGATGTGAGGGGCAAAGTTTGTCAGGCCATAATGTGAGGAGGGGCGCGATGACGCGGCGCGGCAGGCGGCACAGGACGCCGCCAACCCGCTGTACATTCCGCGCAACCACCTGCTGCAGCGCGTCATCCAGGCCGCGGAGAGCGACGACGACTTCGGTCCGGCCCGCAGGCTGATGGAGGTGGGCTCACCTCAGCCGTGTCTCACGTCATCCACCACACTTTCTCCCCTCGTTCATTGCGATATAAAACATCCTACGACGTGGCAAACATTCTTCATCTGGTACGTCCGAGCAAGGGCCGATAATGTGACCCCATGATTTACCATTTAAGAGGGCTGTGTCTGATTTTAGGGGGATATTACGGGGGTATTACGGGGGTGGTCTCGTGAAAATTAAACCCTAAAACGCATGATGTGTCTGGCCCTGGACAGAGGCGCTCAGAACACCATTCACGGAGCGCGCCGGGTTCGAGGCGTGGGCGCAGCCCTGTCCCGCCGAGCTCCTGAAGCAAGGAGGCGTCGCCGTGCTCAGCTGATCTTCGTAGAGCGGGCGCCTGTCGCCCGCACTCACATCGACCATTCACAAGCGAAAGATGATTGCCACGTCAGACGAAACGAGCGATCTTTCGCCTGTGATTGGTCGATGTGTGAGCTTCGCTCATTGGTTTCTGCGTTATGCGTCATGCCGCCAGCTGTGTGTGTATCCACACGCATGCAGCGGCCACGTGACGAAGTTGTGACGGAGAGGGAGCAAAGGCCGCACCCAAGGCCACCCCTTTTCCTGATTTACAGTGGAAACCAAAGTAGTGATGAGCTTATAAATTTATCTAGCGGAGTTACTCAATAGTTCAGTTACGTAGCTCCATAGTGGCTCCATAAGAGCCTGGTATGTAAACATAGAGGTGAGTCAGGAACTTGCTCATTAGCATGCTCCATAGGCCAGCTGGATACTTGAATACAAAAGTGAGTACAATCTAAGCGGCCTCTGGTTTTGGGAATTCGGCAAGGGTAAGGAGTTTGTGTACCGGGTACTTTGAAGTACCAGTTTGTCCGCCGAGCTGAGCTAAAGTCCCAAAAGTCCCAAAATACCAAACTTTAACATGAAAACCTATCCATTCCCACCCTCACTCAAGCTGCCTGCCCACCATGATCCCCCCTACACACACTACCTATCAACCCCCACCCCATCCACTGGCAAGCTACGCCACCTGCGTCGGTGTACCGGTACACCACGCCACCTCCCCCGCCGCCGCTGCCTACAACATCGGTGCACCGGTACACTACGCCACCTGCCCCCCTCCGCCGCCGCCGCCTTCATCAGTGCACCGGTACACAACGCCACTTGCCCTGCCGCCGCCACCGCCTCCAGCGTACACTACGCCACCTGCCCCCCCTGCCGCCAACGCTGCCTGCTCCTCCTGCCCCGCAGCCAGCCGCCCCGCAGGGCCCAGCACCAGCACCGGCACCAGTCCGGCTGGCAATACTCAACATGGGGGGTTGATTAGTCATCGGGCCACACACCAGCCCAGCTAACATTACAACTCAATATGGGGAAGTCATTGGAGTCATTGGACACGGGGCCACACGCCGGCCCGGCTGACACTACTCAACATGGGGGAGGCATCGGAAATACCAGTCCCAAGGTGGCACAACTTGAGCAGTCTTCGAGGCTTTATCAGTGAGTCCAGGGACAAATCGACAGACGAGGACGCCGTGGTAGCAGGACATGGGCCGCCGTGGCAGGCCCTGCCGTTCGAAAGTTTGAACCCCTTTTAAGTTTCACACTTTCGCAATCATGGCTGTGCATCTTTTAATCCTGTATAATAACAACTCTTCGCTCTCACTCACGCACTTCACGTGTTCCTGCCGGCCGTGCCGAAACAGCGTTGACTCGCGGCACCTGCTGCGGCCACCCGACGCTCTGCCCTCCACCGCTGCCAACCCGTGCCCGGTGCGGAAGTAGAATCACCCTCGATGTGTCCGCGTCCAACCGACCTGGAATCCACGGTTCGAATCAAAAGCTACGACGCACAAAGAAGGGTTTGCCCAACCCCCCCGAGCCAAACCGCACACAACCAACCGCGCGACCCACGATCTACACACCGCCATCTACCCCCGCCATGCAGTCCCCCCCCACCGCAGCTGCCGCGCTCTCCCTCCCCCGCCACGTCGTGCGCCTGTCGGCCGCGCTCGCCGTGCTGTTGGGCCAAGCCGAGGCCGCCGAGCTTTCCGAGGACGGATTGCTGGGCTCATTGAGGGAGGCGGGGCTGATAACCTACCCATCGCCGCTGTTAGGGCCGCTGATCGAGCTGCCGGAGGTGTTTGCGGCGGAGGTGCTGCCGCACATTGATCCCACGGGCCGCGCCCTGGTCGCGCGGGTGGGGCGGGGGAGCCGCGCGGTCGTGGTGGTCTCCGGCCTGCCGCGCGCGGGGACGACCGTGGGGTTGCCGCTCAAGATCAAGGACTTCGTCGGGTCCGTCGAACTTCTGGCTTGGGCCAAGGAGAACGGTTGCCCGTGGATCGAGCGGACCTGCGCGATGATCGCGCGGCACGGGCACCTGCAGGTGCTACGGCGGGCGCGGGAGCTCGACTGCCCGTGGGATGTATCGACGTGCGCCGCTGCCGCTGAGGGCGGGCACCTGGAGGTGTTGGTGTGGGCGCGGGAGCACAGTTGCCCGTGGACCGAGGACCCTCTGAGCGACAACTTGGACTGTTGTGCACTGGCCGCTGATGGCGGGCACCTGGACGTGCTGAAGTGGTTGCGGGGTCACGATCGCCCGTGGGACGAGTGGACGTGCGCACTTGCAGCTGAGGGCGGGCATCTGGCGCTGTTGAAGTGGGCGCGGGAGCACGGGTGCCCGTGGAGCGAGGACCTTGATAACGCGGACTTGCACTGTTGCGCGCTCGCCGCGGAGGGCGGCCACCTGGATGTGTTGTCGTGGTTGCGGGACCACGACTGCCCATGGGATGACTACGTGTGCGCGCGCCGCTGAGGGCGGGCACCTAGAAGTTCTGGAGTGGGCGCGGGAGCACGGCTGCCCGTGGGAGGAGGACATCGAGGGCTCGCAAAGAGACTGTTATGCACTCGCCGCTATGGGCGGGCACCTGGAGGTGTTGAAGTGGGCGCGGGAGCAGGGCTGCCCGAGGGATATATCAACTTGCGCATACGCCGCTGAAGGCGGTCAGCTGGTGGTGTTGCGGTGGGCGCGGGAGCACGGGTGCGAGTGGGATGCGGAGACGTGTCACGGGGCCGCTTCAAGTGGGCAACTGGAGGTGTTGCAGTGGGCACGGGAGCACCACTGCCCGTGGGATGAGGATACCTGTATGTACGCCGCCGAGAGCGGCCATTTGGAAGTGTTGAAGTGGGCGCGGGAGCACCACTGCCCGTGGAATCAGGCGACGTGTGAGTACGCCGCTGCTAATGGGGAATTGGAGGTGCTGAGGTGGGCAATCGAGCACGGGTGTCCAGGCGGCCAACATTTCGCGTTTCTTTTGGCATGAACGCCCAACCCCCACCTACCAGGCTTGGGGTCAGGGCGCGAGGCGAATGGCTAGCCAGTAGCAATAGATTCATTCAATGAGCCAGCGTGCAACGTCTGTCTTGTATCATCACATTAAAGGAACGAGTTCTGGTAGCGTGTTCTGTCGTACTCAATGTTCTGCGCTACTGCAAAGCTACCGCGAGCCTCGTCATCATTGTCCTCATGTCTTATATTGTTTAATACAAGTCTGACAAGTAGACTGACGTCGTCTAGTCAGTTGTCTGACACACACTCTAACAGCGTGTCTAACAAGCTGTCTCTGTGGCTTGGTGGCATCTAGAATGCCCCCAGAAATCTACGGAGCACGGCAGCTAGTATACTTCTAAACAAGCCGGGAGCTGGAGTAGTCTCCCGCCCAATCGCACGAGCACCCACTCATGAGCATACCGCGTGGGCGGTCAAATGCCCGGGCGACGAGCTGACATGTGAAGCCGCCGCTCGGGCCGGGCACCTCGAGGTGATGGGGAGTAGCCTGAATCACTTACCAATACTATTCTTTGGCGACGGGCAAACGGCCAAATGCCGATACTCGACTCGCCGTGCGCCAACCCCCCAACGCCCCCTCAAGCGGCTGCCGTGGAGTGCTTTCATTTATATCACATTATCGAACACCAACGGATGTTGATAACGGTCTGACGGTGATAGACGCATTGCGCGAGGATGATGAGAATACGAGTAGAGTGTACATAGAGGGATCTGTACCATTATTGAATTTAAAGGAAAAATGTAAAGCTTCCCCCACTGGCCACCTACCCCCGTTGCCGCCGCCACACGGGGGGCAGGGCGAAAGCCTGGTGCCTACTCATACACGCGGAAGCATCTCTTTCCGTTGCTGCCGCCTTGTGAATATGCGTGACTTCATTACCTGCGATTTGTTTACATTGCTGTACAATGCAACCACTATGGTTGCATTCAACGTGTGTCTGCGCGTTCAGTTGCGTTGTCTCAAATCTCGCATCTCACTCCCAACGCCAGGGTCGCTGCTCCTTTTCACGCAGTAGTTAATCTAAGTTCTGCTCGTGGTTCATTTTCTACATTGTTCAATCACACGCCTCCGACTCATCGTCCCCCGACTCGTCATCACCCGACTCATCATCACCAGACTCATCTTCCACCTCGTCATCTCCGGGCTGCCAGCTGATGCCAATGTCGAAGCCAAGGCCATAGCCATCGTCGCTACCCTCCGACCAGCCCGCCGAGGAACCTTCATCCACCAGGTGCCCCTCCGCAGCGGCGTTTTGACACGTCCCTTTACCCCACGGGCAGCCGTGCTCCCGCGCCCACTGCAACACCGCCAGGTGACCGCCTGAAGCAATGTAGTTGCACGTCTTCTCCTCCCACTGGCACCCGTTCGCCTTCGCCCAAGCCAACATCCCGACAGACGCGACAAAGTCCACAAGCTTCAGAGCTCCCCCGCCTCCCTTCCCCGCGCGCGGCAAGCCGCGGGTCACCACCGCCGCCAGCCACGGCTTGCCCACCCGCGAGAGCAGTGCGTAGTCCATGGGGTCCAGCTGCGCGAGCACCAACCCTAGGAGGTCGGGCCATTCCTCGAGCAACGGCTCGAGCAGCTCGCTGGGGGCGTCGTCATCGGGGCAAGCCAACGCCACCGCCCCAGCCCCATCGGTTGTTGCGCCCGCGCCCGCTGTCCCCCCGCCGCCGCCCGCACCTGCACCGCCGAGCAGCTCACGGGGTTCGGCGTCACCATCGGGTGGATCCTGGGCCACATCTTCGAGCGGCAGCTCGCTTGGGGCGGCGGCGTCGTCGGTGGCATTGATGGGGGGATGGGCGGTGCAAGCGCAGCGACTCCCTCCCGGAGATAGGGCCAGGTATGTAGACTGCTCGCCACGTTACAGGATGCCGTTCAACTCCAGACACGGGAGTTCAAGTTGCGTTGGGTGGCGTGGCGGGCAACATCTTCAGGCCCTACCGGCAATCGGGAGGTGCCCACCCGGCTCCTCCACCGCAACCCCAGCCCCACCGCTCGTTCCACCCCCATCCGCGCCCGCGCCCGCACCCGCGATCCGCCCGCCGCCGCGCTTCCTGGCGCGAGAGTCCATGTACGACGTCGTTTAAGCCGGGCGCCCGATAGTTGCGCCTGGGCGTGTGCGTGCCGCCGCGTTGTGGGACGCTTTGATTGAAGTGTGCGACTTTGAAACTTCCAGTCGAAGCGAGACGAAACTTGAACCCTAATTTTTGCGAGATTCCGCGTTTCGGCATTTCAACACGCACGCGGTCACTCTCCCGCGGGCTCGACGGCGCGAAAGTGATGACGTCCCGAGGCAGCAAGCGGCATGGAGGTGGACGCGATGGCGGAGGTGTTGCGGCGGGGGCGGCGGCGGGGAGAAGCGATGCCGCGGTCTCGCTGGGTGGGGTTGAGGGTGCAGGCGAGGGGGGCGGGCAAACCGGCGACGGGCCGCCCGAGCGTCTGTCGCTCGGGTACGGCGCGGGGTACGACGCCAGGTTCCGAGCCGGGCTCCTCGCCGCGTCAGAGGGCCGCAAGCCTCCGCCGGTGCCGCGGTCGCCGCCGGTGGCGGCCGAGGGGGGCGCCGGCGCGAGCGCGCCCGAACCCACGCGCCCGCCGATGCTCGCGCTGGTCGAGGACTTCCCCGACCTCTTCCAGAAAGAGGTTCTCGAGCGCCTGGATCCCGTCGACCTTGGGCTGCTCGGGCGGACGGGGAGCGCAGTCCGCACTGCGGTGAAGCGCTCGATCCTGCCGCGCGTCGGCAGCAGCGCGGAGGAGCCGCGGGTCGGCATCGCGCGGTTTTGCCAGTCCCTGTCGACCTTCGTCTGGGCCGTGGCGAACGGCTGCCCGTGGCAATTTGCTACCACGTGCCAAACTCTGGCCGCGGGCGGGCACCTGGAGGTGCTGCGATGGGCGCGGGAGCACGGCTGCGGCTGGGACGAATGGACTTGTGCGCGCGCCGCCGCGGGCGGGCACCTGGAGGTGTTGAGGTGGGCGCGGGCGCACGGGTGCCCGTGGGAGGAGGAGGAGGAGGAGGAAAACGAGGAGGAGAATGTCGAGCGGACCAAGAACTGTTGTGCACGCGCTGCGCGGGGCGGGCACCTGGAGGTGCTTAAATGGCTTCGGGAGCACTACAGCCCGTGGGACGAGTGGACGTGCGCATGCGCAGCGGGGGGCGGGCACCTGGAGGTGTTGGTGTGGGCGCGGGAGCACGGATGCCCGTGGGATGAAGAGCTCGGGGAGCTGCACTTGGACTGCTACGCAGCTGCCGCTCGGGGCGGGCACCTGGAAGTGCTGAGGTGGGCGCGGGAGCACGCTTGCCCGTGGGACGAAGCAACGTGCGGAAATGCTGCCTTCGGCGGCCACCTGGAGGTGTTGGTGTGGGCGCGGGAGCACGGGTGCGCGTGGAGCACTGCGACAAGTGCATCAGCCGCTGAGGGCGGGCAGCTTCATGTGTTGAAGTGGCTGCGGGAACACCACTGCCCGTGGGACGCGGATACGCGGCGAGTGGCCGCAGAGGGCGGTTATTTGGAGGTCATCCTGTGGCTGGATGAGCAAGGTGCTCCGTGAGACGCCGCTTGCCGCGCGTCTTGAATCACTGAGCGCAGCGATGTGCAATGCATAAAGTTTAACCTCCGATGAGTTTCGTACTTGCGCACAGCCATGCATCTATGATATTTCATAAATACTCTTCTCTCTCACTCACGCACACCACGCAAACCGCGACACACACCACCATCTACACACCGCCATCGCCTCCCGCCATGCAGTCCCCCGCCGCCGCCGCCGCTCGCTCCCTCCCCCGCCACGTCGTGCGCCTGTCGGCCGCGCTCGCCGCGCTGTTGGGGCAAGTCGAGCCCCCCGACCTTCCCGAGGACGAGTTGCTGGTCGTCTTGAGGGAGGCGGGGCTGATAACCTACCCGTCGCCGCTGCTCGGGCCGCTGCTCGAGCTGCCCGGGGTCGTTGCGGCGGAGGTGCTGCCGCGGTTGGAGCTCCCAGATCGCGCCATGGTTGCGCGGGTGGGGCGGGCGAGCCGCGCAGTCGTGGTGGCATCCGGCCTGTGTACTGCGTTGGCGCCGCTGCAGGTGGGCACTTGGAGGTGTTGGTGTGGGCGCGGGAGCACGGGTGCCCGTCGTGGAGCGAGAATCTCGAGTACCCAGACTTGGAATGCTGCGCATTCGCCGCTGTGGGCGGGCACCTGGACGTGCTGAAGTGGTTGCGGGCGAACGGTTGCCCGTGGGACGAGTGTACATGCCGAGCCGCCGCTGACGGCGGGCACCTGGAGGTGTTGGTGTGGGCGCGGGAACACGGCGCCCCGTGGGACGGACACACGCGCCGAGCCGCCGCTGACGGCGGGCACCTGGAGGTGCTGCGGTGGTTGGATGGACACGGTGCACCTTGAGCTGCACGGACGCCCACCGCGGCACCACGCGACACCATGCTTCTCAGCAAGATTCTTCTCGATACTGAGCTGCATTCATCATCACTCGCTTCACTCGCTATAGCTAAACATCTACGATCTACCATTTACACTGCTCACTCTCTCCATCACCCACCTACTCACACACATGCTTACTCACTCGCTCACTCACTCACGCACTCATTCACTCACTCACTGACAGGCCCGTCGACGGTCACTCACTTACTCACTCGCTCACGTACTCACTCATTGCAATACTAAGAGACATACACCAGACCGACACGCCGATGCCGCCGAGCCGAGCTAAGCCGAGCCGAGCCGAGCCGAGCCGAGCCGAGCCGAGCTAAGGACCAAAATGACCCAACGTCAAGATGAAAACCCATCCACTGCCAGGCGCACGCAAGCTCCCTGCCCACCCTGGATCCCACCCACGCTACCTATCAACGCCCACCCCATCCACTACCCCGCTACGCCACCTGCCCCGCCGCCGCCGCCATCTCCGTCGGTGTACCGGTACTTCACGCCACCTCCCCGGCTGCCGCCGCTGTCTCCATCAGTGTACTGCTACACTACGCCATCTGCCCCGCCGCCGCCAGCGCGGCATGCTCCTGTTGCTGCGCTGCCAGCCGCCCTGCAGGGCCCGACACCAGTCTGACTGACACTACTCAACATGGGGGTGCCATTGGCCACCGGGCGATCCGGGCCACGCACCAGCCCGGCTGACATTACTACTCAATATGGAGGAGTCATTGGAGTCATCGGACATGGAACCACACGCTGGCCCGGCTGAAACTACTCAAGATGGGGGAGGCATTGGAAACACCAGTCCACCAGTGGCACAACTTGAGTAGTCTTCGAGGCTTTGTTATTGGCATCAGGGACAAATCGACGAGACGTGGACGCCGAGGGAGCAGGACAGGGGCCGCCGCGGAAGGCCATGCCGCTCCGTCCGGAAGATTTAACCTCCGTTGAGCTCCACACTTTCGCAATCGTGGCTAAGCATATATGAATCGTGTGTGACTACTTTTCGCTCTCACTCACGCACTTCACGTGTTCCTCCCGGCCGTGCCGAATCAGCGTTGCATCGCGGCACCTCCTCCGGGCTGCGGCCACCAGACGCTCTGCCCTCCACCGCTGCCGGGCGCGGAGATAGAATCACCCCCGATGTGTCCGAGTCCAACCGACCAAGACTCTACGGTTTTAATCAAATTAAAGTTACGACGCACACAGCTGTGGATCGAAGACGAAAGAGAGGCTGCAAGCGGGTGCTGTTGCCGTGGGTTGCCCGCCCACAACAGATCGCGCAGAGTGGCGCGTAGGGCTGGCGAACCGCCGCGCGACGCCGCGTTACCCGGAGGTCGCGCATGGGGGCGTCCAACGCGAAGCATGCGGGCAAGGCGGCGACCCTCGTCGTGCGCCGCTGCTCCAACTCCACCGGCGTTGAAGCACCTCGGGGCTGCCTGAAAGGCTGCGCCCCTGCGCACTCGCGCTCCTTCCTGCAAGCCCCCGCGTCCACCGACGACTCTCCCTGCGACGGCGGCGTGTTCTCGCCCAGCCGGACGCACCCCACGGTCGCGCGGCTCATCTCCGACCTCAAAGGCGAGGCCCCTCACGGCACGCGCGCGCCCCTCTCGGTCCACTTACTCAACGCCCTGCTACACAGCTGTGTCCCCCCCTTTTCCACCTTCGCCGTCTTCCGCCTCCGCTGGTCCTCATCCTCCGCCTACTGCTCCCTCTCCTTCGCCACCATCTCCGCCCCCGCCCCCGCCCCTGCTCCCTTCTCCGCTCCCACCTCCGTCTCCGTTGCCGCCTCTGCCTCCCTTCGCCGCCTCCTTCGCCGCTTCCTTCTCCTTCTCCGTCTCCGCCTCCCTACACTTTTGCCCATACATTTCAACGTTGTTGTTGTCGCGACCTTGAAGTCAGAGGACGGCGTGCTCTCGCAGCTCGACAAGGTTGCTTCGGACGTCGCCACGCGCCAATCCGCCACGGCGACGCAGCAGCTGCAGGTGCGACGCGCAAACCCGCGTGCATTTGCCTCCGCCCTCCGCCCCTCCATCTCTCGAACGCCCCACTCCCTCGTACCAACCTCTCTTTTCTCCTTCGCCTCCGCAGGCACAGCGGACGCTGCCCCCCGCCCCGGTCAAGCCGGGGCAGCACGGCGACACGTCCACCGTGCAGCCGCGCCGCGCGTCCATCCTGCGCCGCCACAGCTCCATCATCGGTAGCGCCTTGCTCCCTTCCACGACTCACCCCCCTTCACAAGATACTTCGTTCCAGCTGTGATTTGTCCCTGAAACCACACTCAGTGATCTCAAAATAAAACTACGAAGGTGCTCGAGGTAAGCTGAACAGGGCCATCATCGGCAGCGCCTTACACGAGTCCGACCCCTTGACAGCCCCCTTCACAGCTCACTTCTAAGCCGTTCACAGCTGTGCGGATTCCAGTATTGCACTGGCCCTCTGGACGGACCCGCTGTTCAACCCCTCCGCGACCGCGCTGCCCGCGCCGTCCCGCCTCACCGCGCGCCGCCTCACCTGGAACGACGCCAAGGAAAACGCAGGCAGGGGCAATTAATGTCAAAAACAGGAACACAGAAACACTCAGCACCCATCACCGCAGTAGACTGCACCGCGTCATCCGCCACACCTAAAACCTTAATGTATATTTGAGTCACACAGCTACATATGACGCGGCGAGCACCACCACACATTAACCCTTTCGTCTGGAGTCAAACGACACCCCATGTCGAAGCGATGACGTGGCGATGACATGGCGGTGACGTGGCATCAACCCAACCCTGCACGCGGGGCACCTGGAGCACGTCAAGCTGTACGACAAGGTAAGGCGGTGCAGGTTGACTCTATGAAACCCACGTTGAAGGCGCCTGGAACTAAGCGCTTGAAACCATAGCACGATATACTGCTTTCAAACTTTGCTTTCGATGTGAACTTGCGCCGCTTCAACAAGGCCGACGCCCTCTCCGGCAGGGGGCCGTGTGAATCACGCGGAGCCACGTCCATCATGTGTATGATATTATATTTACTCAGCATGTGTCCTGGAACAAAGCGAAAGCAATTTTGAGCGTGGCCCGCCTGACCGTGTGCTCCAACATCGCGCCGCACATGCCCGCGGCGGCCGCGGCGGCGGCGGCGGCGCGCCGCAAGTCCACGGGCAGCACGAGCAGCAGCGCGAGCGGCAGGGGGTGCAGGGTCGTCGCCATTCCTTTCCTTTGCAGCTCAACTTCAGCCATGACAGCTGTCCCATGAAGCTACTCAAAGTCATCCTCTGCCTCCTCTACCTCGACTGCCTCCTCCTCCTCCTCCTCCTCCTCATGGGATTTCGAATGTAAACCAAGAAGATGCTGCCACTTGGGCTGCCACTTGAAACCAAGAAGTTGCTGCCCAGTTGACCTGCCACAGAAACGAGTGGGCCGGCCCTGGCGAGCGTGGTGTTCGACAGCCCCTTCGGCAGCCCCGGCAAGAGCCCCGGCGGCCCCGGCATCGCCGACGTCATCATCCCGTGCTCCACCCTGGACTCCACCGCCCAGTCCGCCGTGCAGCGCATCGCCGTCGTGAGTGCTTCCGCTACGCTGCCCTGAGTTATGGGTGTTTCATTTGCACACGTTGCACACTTCAGTCGCACAGTCTTCAAGTCTGCACACTGCCTACCTGTGCTTATCCTGCAGACTTTGCCCACTCTGCACACTCTGCACGCTTTGGTTTTACAGCTGTGTGTTTCAAAAATTCTCTGCCCTATCGATCCGGTTGAGATGCAACCGCAAACGAGCTGGCATGACCTGACCACCTTGTGTGATCCCGTGCCTATGTTCGCAGCAACTGATGAAGTACGAGGCGACCAACGGCAGCGTGGAGCTGTCCGCGATGGACCGCTGCTCGCGCATGCTCAAGGTAGGGCGGTGTAGGTTGACAGTATCAAAATCCGTCTTGAAAGCGCCTATACTTTCAGGGCTTGAAACCACAATATGATGAACTGATTTCAAACTTTGCTTTCAAGTTTAACTTGCGCCGCTACATCAAGCGCAAGGTCACGTCCAAGGTAGGGCCCGGCAGAAAATGCTCGAAAATATTACAGGGTGGCATTCAACTCAAGAAACGAAGGTTCTAGGCTTCTTGAAGTACATTTTGAGCAATATCTGCCAGACCCTGGTCGAAGGTGGCGTCTATCGTGGCAGGGCCTGGCAGATACTGCTCGCCGCAAAGTCCAACACATTGGAACCCTCGTTTTCGAATTATATGACATCCTATGACGTGGCGGGGTAATATCTGCTCGGCCTTACATGGTGGAGGCCGCCGCCGTGAAGCCCACCAACGCGGCCCACGCGAACCGCGCCGTCACCACCGCCGGCGACGCACTGCTCACCTACCTGGTGTGCTGTTCACGCTCCACTCCTATCGCGTGCATTATCGTCGTGTCGTGCTCGCTCACTCCGCTGATTATCTGTGTGTTTCCAGACTGTGGAGACCGGCACGCTCAAGACCGAGAACGATGACCTGGAGACAGGGCCTTACAATCGCTCCCTAGCTCTGCTCAACTTGAGCCGTTTTGTCCCTGGCCTCGCTCACGGTAACCCTCAACATGAGCAGGAACGGGAACGGGTGTAAGGCCCTGCCTGGAGACACAGCTGGCGGCTTCGCAGGACGACGTCTTCAAACTGCTAGACCAGGAAATCCATCTTTGGGCTATTTATTCTATTTATGTACTGATTCCATCACTCGTGTCTGCAGGTTGACGCGCTCTCCGACGCGGTTCCAGCTTTCCATTTTCTTTCTTCTTTCCCCTTCCCCGAATGTTCCGTTCATTTGTTTATTTATTTATCTATTTCGACTACACCAAAATAGGCACTGACGGAGGTGGCTTGTGTGTGCAGGTTGATGCGCTGTCTGACGCGATCCCCAGCCGCCGCATCTGCAACTCCCTGGTGGGGTGCTGCAACTTGAAACCCGTGTTGAGAGCGCTTGATTGCAGTGCTCGAAACTAAACTACGATGAACTGCTTTGAAGTTTTGCCTCTTTGAATGTTACGCCCCTACACCCTGCACGAGCTCCACCGCGGCAAGCTTCAGCTCATAGACACCAAGATGAAGGCTCAGGTGAAAACAGAAACACAATTCTGCATTGCTCGCGAATTCTCTGCGATGCAACCTCCGAACAAGTTCATGATGATGTATCGCTTGCCAATTCTCAGCAACGCAATCTCCGTACGTTTATCATTCGGCAGGCTCTGGAGTCCGCGAAGGAGTACCTGCAGAGCATCATCCTCGACGGCAAAAACATCGCGGACGAGGCAGGGAAATTGTAATTCCCGTCATTCGTTTCCGCCCGAATCTCAGTACTAGCTCGCTCTGCTGCTGCCGCGGCTTCTCTTTTACCAGTAAGGCTGCCCTCAAAATGGCGGATGGGGTTGGTACATGCTCATCATATCAACGCCTTGGGTCTCAATGAACGTTAGTTGAGCACAAATATGAAAAAATTGTGCCCCGGTGGTCCCTGGCCGCGGGTCAGCCACGTGGTGCGCAGCCTGCAGCGCTCCACCTCGCTGCCCGACACCGGCGGCGGCGCCGGCGGCGGCGGCGTGCCGTTCGGCGACCGGGAGCAGAACATGGCGGGCGAGTTTTTCTACGTCCTCGCCCTCGGTAGGGTATCACACGCACACGGATGGGGGCCAGGGGGAAAGCCTGGTGCCTCCTGATACATGCGGAAGCCTTGCCCTGTCTCTGTCCGTCTCTCTGTCTCTCTTACATCACAAGAGTTCACTCTTCGGCTGAACTACCGTGAGCCCTTGTGTCAACAGCCACCTACGCTGTCCGCTTAATCTCAGTGTCGGGGGCACGCGCCTCCCATGAGTTTCCGTGCTGTGATTGGTCGAGATGATGAATGACTGCTCTCAAAGCGCGCCGGGTACACATTCTTTTCAGATCGGAACGTTGTGATTGGTCGAAACGTTTCGATTCGATGCCAAACCCGACACAGTGCAGTGTAATGCCCCGAATACGCTTTGATTGAGCGCAAATGGGGATTCGTGTGAGGCTCTCGTGTTCGGCGGCATACTGCGGCAGACCTGAAATTGATGACCATATCACAAGAAATAACAATTGACAAACCTAGAAAGTAAAAGAGCTAGGGTGCTGCCCGCTCTTTCGGCCACACATCCATCTACAAGTACACACGGCTATTAATGAGACATGACGCACGGCGTACACTTCAATACCCGTTGAAAGTAATCGCTCCCAACTGCACAGATTGCAAAAGAGCGGTGTTAGATTATTATCAGAATTATTCATCAATCGCGCCACCATACAATCGAAACGAGCGCGC
>Ga0307489_10000466_pt1 | contig 24628 bp, 23 predicted proteins | sample SB12metaG_FD_202247 | JGI IMG/M metagenome (GOLD analysis project Ga0307489, IMG submission 202247) | Sea-ice brine microbial communities from Beaufort Sea near Barrow, Alaska, United States - SB 1.2 | ecosystem: Environmental > Aquatic > Marine > Coastal | place: USA: Alaska | collected... | reverse complement strand
CTCATTGATACCTTCCTGTAAGATCTGACCTTTGACATCTTCGCGATAATACATCACCTGGTCTGAATCCATGGGTTCGTATAACTGGCCTTTACAGGAGTAAATTCCGAGTTGACGAAACATGCCTTCCATGCCAAAAGTACGGGCTTCATCGGGGACGATGGGGACGACATTTTTACCGATCTGTTTGTCACGAGTTAAAGTTGACAGAATTCGGACAAATGCCATCGTGGTGGAAAACTCTCTTTCACCACTGTCTTTCAGTAATGCGCTAAAAATATCGAGGCTCGGTATGACCAGTGGCTCTGCAGTATCTTGACGCTGGGGCATATAACCACCCAGCTTTTCACGTTGGGCACGCATGTATTTCATCTCTACACTGTCTTCTGGAAACTTGTAGAAAGGTGCTTCTGCAATTTTTTCGTCATCGATCGGAATATCAAAACGATCACGAAATGCTTTGAGTGCATGCTCGCCCATTTTTTTCTGAGAGTGAGTAATGTTCTGTCCTTCGCCAGCTTCGCCCATGCCGTAACCTTTAACCGTTTTGGCTAGGATTACGGTTGGACGACCTTCGTGTTCGGCTGCCTCGGCATAAGCCGCATACACTTTGTGTGGATCATGCCCACCTCGATTGAGTCGCCAAATATCTTCATCCGACATATCCGCAACCATTTCGAGTAGTTCAGGGTATTTGCCGAAAAAGTGCTCTCTAGTATAAGCGCCGCCCTTCGCTTTATAAGCTTGATATTCCCCATCAACGGCTTCTTCCATACGTTTTAGCAGTAGGCCGTCTTTGTCTTTGGCCAGTAAAGTATCCCAGTAAGAACCCCAAACTACTTTAATGACGTTCCATCCAGCACCACGGAATACGGCTTCTAGCTCCTGAATGATTTTGCCATTGCCACGAACGGGGCCATCTAACCGCTGTAGGTTACAGTTAACTACAAATACAAGATTATCTAAATTTTCGCGCGTAGCTAACGAGATAGCACCCAGTGATTCAGGCTCGTCCATTTCACCGTCACCCATAAAAGCCCAAACTTTACGCTTCTGCCTTGGCAAGATTTCGCGGTTTTCAAGATACTTCATGAATCTTGCTTGATAAATAGCCATCAACGGCCCAAGCCCCATCGACACCGTAGGAAATTGCCAGAAGTCTGGCATCAGCCAAGGGTGGGGGTAAGATGACAACCCGTTGGGATTACTGGCTTCCTGACGAAATGCTTTAAGTTGCTCTTCGCTTAGGCGTCCTTCAAGAAATGCTCTTGCATAAATACCGGGCGCTGAATGGCCCTGATAAAATACGAGATCACCCTTATTTTCTTCAGTGGGTGCTCGGAAGAAATGACTAAACGCCACATCGTATAAAGTAGCAGCCGAGGCAAAGCTTGCGATATGCCCACCTAGTTCAGATGATTTTCGATTGGCATGCACTACCATCGCGGCAGCGTTCCAACGAATCACTGATCGAATTCTGTGTTCAATTGCCTGATCGCCCGGAATGGGTCGCTGCTGTGAAACAGGTATTGTATTAACGTAGGCAGTCTTGGCTGAATAGGGTAGATAAGCACCCGAACGCCTTGCTTTATCGATTAACTGTTCAAGCAGAAAATGCGCCCTTTCTGGGCCTTCTCTCTCTAATACGGACTCAAGGGATTCAATCCATTCCAAAGTTTCTTGCGGGTCGAAATCTGTTTCATTTGCCATTGATCACTCGCTTAGCGGTGTTATTTGAGCGCGGCTATCTTTGTCTGCGATAGCCCTGATAATTTCTATTTAATTCTTTATAGTCTGCCATAAATCGACGAGATGAATATTTAATAAAGAATAATTAATGTCATACTGTAATCTTTATGCTGCATATTAACCGTTAACGTTCAATTAGCCTCATAATTAGTTTTAATATAAATAGCTCGACTATCATTAAAACGCTAATCTTCATAGACGATATAATCGCAACCACCAATAGTTACCCCCACAAATTAAAAACACTATGAATAAGCTTACTATTATCAAACCTGACGACTGGCACCTACACTTGCGAGATTCACCCTATCTCGAGACAATCGTTGGCGACACGGCCAAGCAATTTGGTCGCGCTATCGTGATGCCAAATTTAAAACCACCTATTACCAATTGCGAACAAGCAGAATTATATCGACACCGCATTCTCTCTAGCCTGCCCGAGGGCAGTGAGTTTCAACCATTGATGACTCTCTATTTGACTGACAATACTCGTATCGAAGACATTGCTCTCGCCAGTGCGTCCGATAACGTGTACGCCGCAAAACTCTATCCAGCAGGCGCAACAACCAACTCTGATGCCGGTGTAACCAATATACAAAAAATTTATCCCGTTCTCGAAGCCATGCAACAACATCAGGTTCCACTGCTCATTCACGGCGAAGCAACTGGCAATCAGGTTGATATTTTTGATCGTGAAAAACACTTTATTGATACAACTATGTTAAAAATTAGAGATAGCTTTCCTGAATTAAGAGTTGTTTTTGAGCATATTACAACAAGTGACGCAGTCGATTTTGTAATGGCGCAGGACGATTACGTTGCAGCCACTATCACACCACATCATTTATTGATTAACCGTAATGCCATGTTTGAAGGTGGCATTCGCCCTCATCATTACTGTTTACCTGTTCCCAAACGTGAGGATCACCGAGTCGCCTTACTGAGTGCCGCGACAGGTAATTCTGGTCGATTTTTTTCTGGAACCGATAGCGCACCTCACAAACAGACGGAGAAAGAGTCAGCTTGCGGCTGCGCTGGTATCTATTCCGCGTACTGTGCGATTGAACTGTATGCAGAAGCTTTTGAGTTGATCGGCAATTTTACTAATTTTGAGGCATTCATGAGTCTAAATGGACCCAATTTTTACCAATTACCCATTAATTCTGAACAAATTATACTAGTAAAATCCGAATGGCAAGTACCGCATACATTAGATTATGCTGGTGAACTACTTATTCCGTTTAAAGCCGGTGAAACATTGCAGTGGAGTATTGTTTAATATGAATGACGTCATTGCAATGACAAAAAGATTTCGTGGTTATATGCCAGTAGTCGTTGATGTAGAAACAGGTGGCTTTAATGAGCAAACCGATGCTCTGCTGCAAATAGCTGCGGTTATTGTAGATATTGATGAACAGGGTCAATTTTATTGCGCCGAAACTATTACCTGTCACGTCAATCCATTTCCGGGTGCGAATCTTGAGCCAAAATCGATGGAAGTTAACGGTATCGATGTTGACCACCCATTTCGGATGGCTATCGATGAAAAACAAGCGTTACCGAAAATTTTTAAACCTATTCGAGAAGCACTAAAAAAACATGGTTGCACTAAGGCCATATTGGTTGGCCACAATGCCAATTTTGATTTGAAATTTATCAATATCGCTGCACAGCGCACCGGAATTAAGCGTAATCCATTCCATCCATTTAGCAGTTTTGATACGGTAAGTTTGTCTGGCTTGATTTATGGGCAAACCGTATTAGCTAAGTCTGTCCAAGCAGCAGGATTAAAATGGGACTCCAGCGAAGCCCATTCCGCTATATATGATGCAGAGATCACCGCCGAATTGTTCTGCAAGATTGTGAACGAAACACAATTTATAGGGGCATAAAATCATTTGGAATTGTATGTAGGCCCAAATGACTATGAAGCCTTAAAGAATCACGAAACCGAAGCTGTCTCCATTACCATGTCGACCTATAATTTGGCATTGAAGCTGTCAGACGTAGATTTAAGCCGTTGCCATTTCTTGCATTCTAACCGATACATTAAACGATGAGCCACCCATGGTTAGGCACCTAAAAAAAGATTCAAACCAAAAAAAACCCTGTCGTGACTAAACAGGGTTTTAATTTCTAATCGAAAAGCTCAAAGAACAGTTATTGGAGCCTACTGAGCTTTATTTTCAACGGCTTTAGTCGCTATTTTCTGCAGATCACCTGATGCGTGCATCTCTAATGTGATGTCACAGCCACCAATCAGTTCACCGTCAACATAAACTTGTGGGAATGTTGGCCAATCCGCGAATCGCGGTAGGTTCTGAAAGACCTCTGGGTCAGACAATACATTCACGTAAGCAAACTCAACTTCAAGCGACTTAAGCGCCTCTACTGTCCGGCTCGAAAATCCACACTGTGGCAACTGAGGCGTGCCTTTCATATAAATCAATACGGCATGCCCGTCAACTTGTTGCTTGATACGCTCTAAAATGTCCATCTGAAATCCTCTGAGTAGCTAAATAATAACTGACTAAAATAGTGGGTTATTATCATAACTGGTTTTCTGACTGATTAAAATCAGAGTAACAAACTATTTACTAACTATATTTGTTGCTGCAACCAATACTCTAGCAATGCACAATGCCATAGCTTGCTGCCATTAAGCCGAGTAAAATGCTTTTCAGGCTCCTGCAGTAGCTTGTCTACATACTTGCGGTTAAAAATACCACGCTCCAAACTGGCTTGGCTTTTCAACGTATCAGCCATGAAGTCGTAAAAATCACCTCTGACATATTTTAATGCTGGCATCGGGAAGTAGCCTTTTGGGCGGTCAATAACCGCGTCAGGAATTCGACCGCGTGCGATTTCCTTCAAAATACCTTTGCCACCATGCTTAAGCTTTAACTCGGGTGGGCAAGCAGCCGCTAATTCGACCAACTCATGATCTAAAAATGGGACTCTAGCCTCCAGACCCCAAGCCATAGTCATATTGTCTACTCGTTTGACTGGGTCATCAACAACTAATGTGGTTGTGTCGAATCGTAATACCGCATCCATGAAGGTATCGGCATGTTCGGTTTCAAGCTGTTTCTCAATAAGTGTCGACGTATGGTCTTCACCCCGATAGGCATCGTCTACGGTTTCACAGAATTCGTCGTGATCACGATCAACATAATTCGATGCAAATCGTTGTAATGACGACCCAGAGGCTGCGCGCATTCGTTCGTACCAAAAATAACCGGCAAACACCTCGTCAGCACCCTGCCCGCTTTGTACGACCTTAACCGATTTCGATACCTGTTCAGACAGTAGATAAAACGCCACTGAATCTTGACCTACCATAGGTTCTGCCATGGCCCGAACTGCCTCGGGGAGTCTTGTGAGAACCTCTGCATTTGGAATTAAAAATTTATGATGATCAGTATCATATCGTTTAGCAACTGGATCAGAAAATTCAAACTCATTGCCTTTTTCCTCCGGTTGGTCTTCAAAACCAATACTAAAGGTTTTAATTTTACCGACTCCCGCTTCATCTAATAAAGCAACCAGTAGACTGGAATCGAGTCCACCTGATAGCAATACACCAACGGGGACATCAGCAATCATTATTCGTTTTTTCACTGCGCTCAACAACGCAGAATGAATTGCCTCATTCCAGTCTTGTGATGATAGTTCCGGTTGCTCTCGTTTAGCCGACAAAATCCAATAGCGGTTTTGCGACAATACACCATCGACACCAATTTGCATTTGGCAAGCTGGTTTACATTTTCGAATACCTTTAAATAAAGTTCGAGGGGCAGGAATGACAGCATGCAGGCTTAGTTGATGATGTAAACTGACCGGATCGATTGAGGTATCGCACTGCCCAGTAGCGAGCAATGCCTGTGGGTTTGAAGCGAAGTAAAACGCAGTCGAAGTTTTAGCAAAATACAGCGGTTTAATGCCAAGACGATCCCGCGCCAGAAAAAGGCTTTGCCGAAGCTTATCCCAGATGGCAAACGCGAACATCCCGGTTAATTTTTCGCTACATTGTTCACCCCAGCAAGCATAAGCATTGAGGATAACCTCAGTATCACTGTTTGATTGAAACTGATAGCCCTTGATGAGTAACTGCTCACGAAGCTCTGGATAATTATAAATAGTGCCATTAAAAACAATGCTGTACCTCTGCTGGACATCATGCATCGGTTGGTGACCTGCAGACGATAAATCGATAATCGACAATCGGCGATGCCCAAGCATTACGGGGCCATCGAACCATTCACCTTTATCATCGGGTCCACGGCGGGCAACTTTATCTGACATCGCTTGAGCCAGCCTTTTATCAATGCCCTGACTGGTAAAACTCAAAGCTCCAAACAAACCACACATATAACCTCACAAAATATGGGTAAAATTCCCAATTATCTTAAATAAATTTAACCGGTGTAATATTGCCTGATTGCACCGCCTAGCTAATGACCTTATACTTTTAAAGGGTAAGAGTCGTTGCGATATCATCTGGTTCAGGACATATCGCAACTTATTTTTAAAACAATAAACTTCAGGAACCTCCAATGAACCCGCTAAAATCTATCATCGGCAGCATTGTGTCTGGTGTTGTCATCTCTGTCATCCTCATATTGGTTTATAAAGATGGTGTCAGTCACTCAGGTGGAATGACAGTCTGGGTACATGCCTTGGCAGGTGTTACCTGGGTAGGCCTACTATATTATTTCAATTTTGTTCAGTTACCGGGTGTAGCGCAGGCACTCGGGGAAGCTAAAGACGGAGGTCCGGGTGCAGCAGGCATCAATAAGTACATCGCACCTCGTGCGTTATTGTGGTTTCGTTGGGGCTCTATAGTAACTTGGTTAAGTGGCGCTTCATTGCTCGCTCAATACGGTATTCTTGGTGATGCTTTCATGCTTAAAGGTGGTGCGGCTGTCATCGGCATTGGCGCGTGGATGGGCACTATCATGCTGTTTAATGTTTGGGTATTAATTTGGCCAAATCAAAAGAAAATTTTAGGGCTTGATGGAAAAACTCACGACCCTGCAGTGATTGCCAAAGCTAAATGGGTTGGATTAATGGCTTCACGGGTTAATGTGGTTTTATCTATTCCAATGTTGTTAGCAATGACTGCCTATGGACATGGTGGCTTGCCATTCTAAGCACTGCTATTCGCTTCCGATAAGACGCCATTAAAAACGCCGAAAAAGTTGAGTTTTTAACTAATACAATCATAAATAGCTTGAATTCACTTTAAATAAGCGTAGATTTGATCGTTTTTTTTAAGCAGCGATTGTTATGTCTGAGCACTTAGTCAAAGCCTATAACTCTTTATCGACCAGTTTCACCCATGGTGATGGCATTTACTTGTGGGACACAGAAAAAAGGCGTTATCTCGACGCACTTTGTGGTATTTCAGTCACCAATTTAGGTCACAATCATCCAGATGTGACAGAAGCGATTCAAAAACAGGCTTCGACACTGCTCCATACTTCCAATATTTATGCAATTGAATGGCAGCAAAAGCTGGCTAACCTGATCTGTCAGCTATCAGGCATGGATCGGGTGTTCTTTGGTAATTCTGGCGCTGAGGCAAACGAAGCCGCGATCAAGATTGCGCGGCTATATGGCCATCAACAGAGTAATAATGATCCCCATATTATTGTCATGGATAACAGTTTTCATGGTCGTACGATGGCTACTTTAAGTGCTTCAGGTAGCAGGAAGGTTCAAGCTGGTTTTGAGCCACTGCTATCCGGCTTCGTTCGCGCCCCTTATAACGATATCGAATCAATTCAGTTTATTGCAAGAAATAACCAAAAAGTTGTTGCCATTCTGGTTGAGCCAGTTCAAGGAGAAGGTGGCATTATCGTACCTGACAGCGGCTATATTGAAGCACTTCGCCATATTTGTAATGAAAATAATTGGTTGCTAATGCTGGATGAAGTCCAATCAGGCATTGCGCGAAGCGGCCAGATGTTTGCATTTCAACACACTAATATTATCCCAGACGTCCTAACTTTAGCTAAAGCACTCGGAAATGGTGTTCCTATCGGCGCCTGCGTTACCAAGGGGAAAGCCGCCGAAGTGATTCAACCAGGTAATCATGGCTCTACTTTTGGTGGCAATCCTCTAGCCTGTCGTGCTGGATATGCTGTACTGGAGAGCATTCAAAAAAACAACATCTTAGATAATGTCATAAAAAGAAGTGAACAGCTGGTATCGATTTTAAAACGTGGTTTAGCGAACCATGCTGATCTCAAGGAGGTTAGAAACCTAGGCTTACTCATAGGCATTGAAATGAAATGCAATTACCAGGCTTTTGTAATGCATGCGTTGCAGCGAGGTTTACTTTTAAACGTAACTGCCGAAAAAGTCATTCGCCTATTACCACCGCTGATATTAAACAAAAAACAAACTGAAGATATGGCACAGCAGATAATAGACTGCATTCACTCTTTTGAATCCACAAAAACGAGCACTTAGCCATGAAAACTCGACATTTTTTAAGCCTGTTAGATTTCAGCACCGATGAGTTACACGAATTGTTACATCACGCCATTGATGTTAAGAAGCGACTTAAACAGGGTATTTTACACACGCCATTGACTGGTAAAGTGATGGCCATGATTTTTGAGAAATCGTCAACTAGGACTCGGGTTTCTTTTGAAGCAGGCATGAGCCAGCTCGGTGGACACGCTATGTTTCTGTCCCCAAAAGATATTCAGTTAGGTCGCGGCGAACCGATTGAAGACAGCGCACGCGTAATTTCAAGCATGGTCGATATCATTATGATGCGGACCTTTGGCCACGACAGATTGCAAACGATCACCGATCATTCTTCAAGCCCTGTAATCAATGGCTTAACTGACTATGTTCATCCCTGCCAACTGCTGGCTGATATGCAAACCTGGTTTGAGCTGCGCGGCGATATTAAGGGTGCTACGGTAGCATGGATTGGTGACGGCAATAATATGTGCCATTCATATATCAATGCCGCAATTCAATTCGGCTTTACCTTAAATATTGGTTGCCCAGAGGGTTACCAGCCCAATGATGATTTAGTAAAAAGTGGCGGTAATCAAGTGCACATTTTTAACAGCGTCAGTGAAGCTAGTAAAAATGTTGATTTAATTGTCACCGACGTCTGGGCTAGCATGGGGCAAGAGCAAGAGCAAAAAAATCGCGAATTAGCATTTACCCCTTTCCAAGTATCGAAATTGACGATGCAATGCGCCGATAAGGACGCTTTATTTATGCACTGCCTGCCAGCTCATCGGGGAGAAGAGGTATCAGCGGATGTTATAGACGGCAAACAAAGTGTTGTTTGGCAAGAAGCCGAAAATCGCTTACACGCTCAGAAATCTCTAATAGAAATGTTACTGAAGTAACGGTTAATTAATTAATTACTTCTATTCGATCATGTCCTTTATTTTTTGCTACTTTAAGTGCTGCGTCAGCCTTTGCTAATAAAATCCGCGTGGATGATTGGCTAGTGACTTGTTGACAACTTACTCCAACACTAACGGTTAGATAAGGCGCCCTTCTTGATTTGGCGTGTTCGATTTTCTCTGCTTTCAGCGCCTGAGTCACTTTGGTGATAAAACGCTGGGCTTTTTCACTGCTAGTATTAGGTAAAATGTAGGCGAATTCAGCACCATTTAACCGGGCTAATAGCTGATCTTTATGCGAAATTTCAGACATGAGTATTCTTGCGACCTGATACAGGTTTTTATCTCCCTGCTCGCTACCATAGTAAGCATTGTATTCATGATAATAATCAATATTTAGCCTGACTAGTGCGACTTGTATATCCGAGCCTCTATTTTGACTCCAAATTTCTTCGAGGCTTACACGGAACGCACGGTAGTTGGAAGCACCCGTCAATTCGTCTGTAATCGAAATTTTCTCCAAAGCCTTATTGGTATTCGATATTGAGGAAATGAGGCGCTGTAAATCGTCGACCAACATCGCATTGTCGAACCGATAATAGAGCGCATCATTAATTAAAATATTCATTCTCTTTACGCCGCTTGAATAGGCCACCATCATAAAAAGATAGAGGAAACCTAAAATATAGCCATCCAGCGTATGGTGAAAGAACAGCCAGATCGTAATTGGCAGCATGATGGTGACTAGGTAAGCAATGTAAATCTTCAACGAAGTGGACAGGTAAGCGATTCCGCCAGCGCCCATCCCTAACAACAATGAGTGCAAAATAAATTGAACGTTAGTCGTCACATAAGGCATGAGTAACACGGCACCGCAACCTTGCATAATCCCCGATGCTAACACGCCAATAAAAAACCGGTTGTGCCATTGCTGATGGGGAAAGTAGTTTTTATTGTCTATCAACAAAAAGCGGCATAACAAAATGTACCTACCTGTCAGTATTAGGCTAAACGCAACAAACCAACCCAACACCCAGTGCTCTCTACCCTGTATTGATAACTCTAAGTAAGCCAGTCCAGAACCTACGCTAGAAATAAATAACGTAATTAGCATGCCAATAGTGGCACGCTCATACAAAAAGTTAACGACTTCCTGATGCTGTAAGTGATCGCTGCTTATCTCATCGTTTTTGTTAGAAAAACTCATATTTAAATTCCTTTTATGATGATATTTTTAAGCATTGAGATCAACTATACAACTAGCCTGACACAGAAGGTTAAGATGGTATAGTATATTTGAATCAAGCAGTTAGTTGGAAACTTTGAGATTGATGAGCACTAATCAAGAATACGTTCAATGGTTTAGGGGCGCAGCCCCATATATTAAGGCTCATCGCAAGAAGGCCTTTGTCATTCTTATTTCGGATGAATTTATTCAGTCCGATCATTTTATTGGGTTGATTCATGATATCGCACTACTCAATCATCTGGGTATCAAACTGGTTATTCTCCATGGAAGCCGTGGTAAGATTGATCAGCATTTGGCAAAGAACAACATAAGCTCAAAGTTTAACCAAAACGTTCGAATCAGCGATGTTGAATCCCTACCTTATATCATTCAGGCTATCAATGAAGTAAAAACTAAGATTGAATCTCATTTATCCATGGGATTACCAAATACACCCATGTCTGGGTCAGAGATTTCTCTGGTGAGTGGTAACTTTGTTACGGGTATGCCACTCGGCATCATCAATGGCGTTGATATGCAACATTCAGGAAAAGTTAGAGAGATTAAGCATCAAGTAATTGAATCATTACTCGACCAAAATCATGTCATCTTGCTGTCCAATATTGGTTACTCTCGTACCGGTGAAGTTTTTAATTTACCAGCAGAAGAGCTTGCGAGAGAAGTAGCGAAGTCGATCAACGCTGATAAACTCATATTTATTCATCACCATCAGTGGCAAAAAACGCTCGCAGATACGTTATCAACTAATGAGTGTGACACGTTAATTCAGGCAACAGATACGCCTTATGATTTAAAGCATCTACTAAATAATGCCGTGCAAGCCGTTAAATCGAATGTCAAACGAGTTCATATCATCGACCAATTAGTCGATGGCGGTCTGCTATTGGAACTCTTCACTCGAAACGGTTGTGGCACTATGGTGACCAATCTATTTTATGAAGGCATACGTGCAGCAAATATTGAAGATATTGGTGGCATACTCGGTTTGATTAGCCCATTAGAATCTGCCGGTATTTTGGTCGAAAGATCGCGCGAGCAACTGGAATTAGAATTAGGTTTTTTTCATGTGATCGAAAAAGATGGCATGATTATCGGCTGCATTGCCTGCATCCCAAGTCCCGAGTACCATGTGGCAGAGATTGCCTGTCTAGCGGTTCATGATGAATATCGGCGCTCAGGATTTGGTGAGCAGTTATTGCAGGTTGCAGAGCTTCAGGCCTCTCAGTATGGCATTACCCAAATCTACACTCTAACAACGCGAACTTCGCACTGGTTTATCGAGCACGGTTATGAGGAAAACACATCATTCAAACTGCCACCCCATAAATTGACTCAGTATAATCAACAGCGGCGTTCGAAAGTTCTACTTAAAGAATTTTAACTTATTTAACTAACCTATTCTCATCAACAATATAATCATTACTCATGCCATTTGATCTAACCAACTACCTTGTTATCGGAGTCTCTTCACGAGCGCTATTTGACCTATCCAAAGAGAACGAAATCTATGAACGTGAAGGATTAGAAGCCTACTGTTGCTATCAACTAGAACATGAAAACGATATCCTCGAGAAAGGTACAGGATTTGCCCTCATCGAGTCGATGCTTCGAATCAATCGAATCGACGATAATATCAGGCGAACAGAGGTCGTGATCATCTCACGCAACTCTGCAGATACTAGCTTACGTATTTCAAATTCAATCGACCATTATCAATTGGATATTACGCGTGCGGCATTCACCGGTGGAGAACCAGTGGCAAAATACCTGAATGCATTTGATGTTGACCTATTCCTGTCGGCCACTGAAGAAGATGTGCAGGCCGCTGTCGAATCTAACGTAGCCTCTGGATTAATCTATGACGGCCCATCACAAAACTTGCCAGGCCCTCTAGAGCAGATCCGAATTGCTTTTGATGGTGATGCGGTACTTTTTTCAGAAGAATCAGAAATGATATATCAGCAGCAAGGACTCGAAGCATTTATCGCACACGAAAAACTCAATGCTCAAAAACCGCTACCTGAGGGACCTTTCGCCAAATTATTGAAAACGCTATCTTTCCTTCAATTCGATCTTAATAACGAGAGCCAGACTGGCACACCACCAATACGCACCGCTTTGGTCACCGCTAGAAATAGCCCAGCACATGAAAGAGTCATTCGAACCCTACGGACTTGGAAAGTACGAATAGATGAAACGTTTTTTTTAGGTGGTGTAGCGAAAAATAAAATACTCGGTGCTTTTTCGCCCCATATTTTCTTCGATGATCAACACCAACATTGTGATGCTGCCTCCAAGGTGGTGCCAACTGCAAGAGTTCCCTATAAGGGAGTGGATAAAAAACCAAATTCAAACTAGCGCTCTAGACCTTTCAAAATAATCAGACTAAAGATAGGTACACTAATTAATGCTATTTTAGGCGTCTGTCGAATTTGGAGGCAATCCGACAAACTTCCACAGGTTAATCATCGCGGCGCTGTTTTTCCAAACGCTCATGTTTTTCCTGCGCTTCAACTGTCAGCGTCGCAATAGGCCGAGCTTCAAGTCGAAACAGGCCAATTTCCTCACCCGTCTCATCACAGAACCCGTAAGACCCATCAGTCACACGACTTAAAGCTGAATCTATTTTAATCACCAATTTACGGTAACGGTCACGAGTGCGTAGCTCTAGGGCAGCATCGGTTTCTAATGAAGCACGATCATTGATATCAGGTTCCTGCCAGTTTTCTTCCTTTAAATGAGAGATAGTATCACTGGATTCCGCTAACAATTCCGCACGCCAAGTGAGTAATTTTTGACGAAAATATTCGACTTGTGTCTTCGACATATATTCTTCATCGATTGAAGGGGTGTATCCTTCCGGTATTTCAATTGTCATTGATTCGATCTCTGTTGTTGAACGCCAATAATCAAAACGCGGCGCAGTATAGGCAGGTTTTGCGCATTCATCAAGTGATCTTATTGTTCATTTAGCTGTTGGTTTATATTGATCATCCGTGAGTTTACCTTATACAAGCAATTAGACCTGTCTACGTCAATTGGATCTGCAATCCGACCTATAAATAGTGCTCTAGCGCCAGATGACAATTGTTCTTTCAGCCATTTAAACATAAACTAGGATTATGTTTAAATTCAATTACTAAATGATAAATAAGGCTGTAAATTAAACACTATGATCTTACGACTGGTTCTGCTTTTCCTCATTGTCGCGACTGTTTTGTGGCTCCTCAAAAAACTATTTACTGGTGGGGCCGACTCAACTGACGACCCACAAACACCAAAAAATGAAAGTGAAAACATGCTTCAATGCAGGTTTTGCGGCATTCATTCACCTGAGTCAGTTATTATCAAACATGATAATCAAAACTATTGCTGTCAGGACCATGCAGATCAAGACCAATAGTCAACTACTTGACAATAACGAATTCTCACCCCGCACAGCTAACTGGACTTCAGTTAAATTATTTAACGTTTATCGTCTTGGATTAGCGTCTATATTTTTTAGCCAAAGCTTCGTAGGTCAATCGCCTTTGCTGAACATTGTGGATCTGGCTCTATATTCATGGGTCAGCCTAGCATTTCTTATTCTGTCTTTAATATGGGTAATAGCAGCAAAAATTGAAAGGCGTGGATTTGAACAGCAAGTATCACTGCAAATATACAGCGATACTTTTTTAATCATATTAATTATGCATGCTTGCGGTGGCATTTCTAGTGGTTTGGGTATGCTCTTGATCATATCTATGGCTGTCACCAGTTTGCTCGGCAAGCAATCGCTTTGCCTCATATTTGCTTCATTGGCATCGCTTGGTTTACTGGCAGAATATATTTACTCACTGACCTATATCAGCGACTACTCAGGTAATTCGACTCAGGTCGGCATCCTTGGAGTAACCTTATTCGCAACTGCAATTGTTACCCACAAGCTCACATTACGATTACGAAGTAGCGAGCAACTAGTGCAACAAAAAGAACGTGATGTTGCACTACTATTTGCGCTAAACCAAGAAATAATCGAGAATTTACAAGCAGGCGTTATCGTCCTCACGAAAAGCAGATTAGTTCGACACGTCAATAACACCGCACGCCAAATGCTGAATATGACGCCAGACTCATCAATATCACTGGAAGACAGTCAACCTAAAATTCTCGACGCGCTTGATCAATGGCAGGAATCGACACGACGAGACGCTCCTTTTCTGCCCTCCCAAACCGGCCTTGATAATTTGCAAATCAGCTTTCGATTGTTAGAAAGCAAAGGTCAAGAAAACACGTTAATATTTTTAAACGATGTATCGTTGATAAAAATCAGCATGCAACAAGCGAAGCTAGCGTCATTGGGCCACCTGACGGCTAGTATCGCTCATGAAATCCGAAATCCGTTGGGTGCTATTTCACATGCTGCAGAATTGTTAGCCGAAAATAAAGACCTACCAAAAGCTGAAAAACGTATGACTGAAATCATTCATCAGCACACGGGCCGAATCAATCATATTATCGAAGATATTCTAAAGATATCTCGCGGTAGACCGACCGTTATGGTGGACATTGACCTGAAACAATGGATGCCTGAATTTATTGAAGCCTTTTGTATTAGCGGGGAGTCGAATTCCGATTGCTTTAACCTTGATATATTTATCAAAAATTCGATTATTATATTTGATAACGGCCATCTAAACCAAATAATGACTAATCTTTGCAACAATGCCCGAACGCACGGCAACATTGAGAAACCAACTTATGTAAAAATTTACCATGACCAACGTCAGGCACTCAATATAGAAATAGCGGATGAGGGGCCTGGTATTGATCAATTCAGTCTCGATAAAATTTTTGAGCCATTCTACACAACAAGCCATCAAGGCTCGGGGCTGGGTTTATATATTGTCAATCAATTGTGTGAACTAAACAATGCTACTATTAGTGTTAGGCAAAACCACTATGGAGGCACTAGTTTTTGTATTATGCCAAAAACACACTTCTCACCAAAACTGAATAGTCATCACAACTAAAAATAAAACAGAGCCATTAAGCATAAAAATGACAAAACAGCGCATATTAGTAGTCGATGACGAACCCGACATTCGTGAGTTACTCGAGATCACATTATTACGAATGGGATTAGAAGCCCATTGTGCAGCGGACTTTAGCACCGCAAAAATGTGGTTAAAAGAAACGGAGTACGACCTTTGTTTAACTGATATGAAGCTACCCGATGGTGACGGCATTACGCTTGTCAAGCATATCCAGCAACATTGCCCTAACACCCCAACTGCCGTTATTACTGCTCATGGCAGCATCGATATGGCAATCAAGGCCATGAAAGCAGGCGCATTTGATTTTGTCTCCAAACCTGTCTCTCTTGAAACCTTGAGGAACCTAGTTAATAAAGCTTTAACGCTGCCCAATAGCATTCAACAAGCCGAGAAATCATCCAGAGCTAAATATAAAATCATAGGTGAATCAAATATTGTTTCTGATCTGCGGCGGTCAATAGCCAAGTTCGCTCGCAGTCAGGCGCCAGTGTTTATTCAGGGGCAATCTGGAACGGGTAAGGAGCTAGTAGCACGTCAAATTCATTTGCAAGGCTCACGTGCTGAAGCGCCGTTTATCGCCGTTAACTGTGGTGCAATACCGTCCGAGTTAATGGAAAGTGAGTTTTTCGGGCATATTAAAGGCAGCTTTACAGGTGCCGTTGGCGATAGTGCAGGCCTCTTTAAAGCGGCACAAGGCGGCACACTTTTCCTAGATGAAATTGCCGACCTGCCATTATCAATGCAAGTTAAATTGCTTCGAGTCATACAGGAAAAAACTGTTCGTCCCGTTGGCAGCCAAGAGGAACGGGCAACCGACGTAAGGATTATTAGTGCATCGCACAAGGATCTTGAAGCTATGGTAAATCAAGGAGCATTCAGACAAGACCTGTATTATCGAATTAATGTTATAGCTGTTGTGGTACCTTCTCTGGCCGAGAGAGAAGGTGATATTGCACTAATAACTCATCATATTATTGGGAAACTCAATAAAGACAATAATGGGTCAATAAATCTGGAGCTCTCTGCACTCAAAGCGTTACAAAATTACAACTTCCCAGGTAATATAAGAGAGCTAGAAAATATTCTCGAACGTGCCACCGCATTATGCGATGACAATAGTATCACCACTGAAGACTTACAATTGCCAGGCGCAGCTTCAACGCCGGTAGTTGAACATCAAGGCTTACGAGAGACCTCTCAGTTAACGGACAAAGAGATAGTAGTGCAGGCCCTAACCCAAAACCGATGGAACCAATCAGCCACCGCACGAGCTATAGGTATCACGCTGCGTCAATTAAGATACAAAATGGAGAAGTTAGGACTTAACAAACCCTAACAAAATTGTCAAAACTTAACAAAATTGTCAACTATTCACTAAAAAAAAAGACAAAAGAAAAACTCATTAAAAACATAACCCATTGTTTTTAATGAGTTTAAAATATATAAACAATCTTGGCACTCACCTTGCTTTAAAAGAACCATGAAACGACACAAGTCGATTTCTAGTAGAATTTAAACCTATTAATTACAAGAGGCACAAAAAATGAAAAAAGCACAAGCAGGTTTCACATTAATCGAACTAATGATAGTTGTAGCGATTATCGGTATTTTAGCTGCGATTGCGATTCCGCAGTATGCTGACTATACGCAGCGTACCAAAGTGGCTGGTGCATTTTCTGGATTAGCAGTATGGAGAACCACCATATCGCTTTGCTACCAGGAACAAGGTAGCTTTACATTGTGTGCCGGTGGTACTAACGGCGTTCCAGGTGCAGCTGCTACAGATGTTCCTAACTACGTCACCACACTTACACTTGCACCTGCCGCAACCACTTATACAATGACTGTCGTAACCGAAGCGGTTAATAAGGCAGGCGCAGCTTTAGGACTAGTATCTATAGCTACACCTCCTGCTGGAGGCGGAGCCGGTACTATGAAATGGGTAACAACTGGCACAGGTTGTAACTCAACGACTCCAGGGCGCGGACTCGCAAGCTGCTAATAATAGCAACAATCAATTATTTAAGTACATAATAGTAAAATGGGCCCTCATGGCCCATTTTTTGACCTGATACTTTATTAAATTAACCTTAACCTCATTCCATCACTTCGGCATTAAATATTTAATTCACAAGGCAGTAATTAAAAAAAATACATATAAACATGGTTAAAAAAATCACCAAAGAAAACCATTACTTGTGCATTCGTCGTGAAACTCCTGACAAAAATTTAGCACTTAATAAAAACTATAATATACTCCGCTATGTAAATACGCATACGTTAAAAAGTACGATAAATTTATGGCTGCGACAAACATGAATCTAACGGGTATTGCCAGAACATTGGTAATCGAAAAATATTTGGATGAAGCCTCGGCCATCGAAGCAATTCAAAAATCTAATAAAGAAAATATTCAGCTCTCTAGCTACCTGCTAAAAAATAAAATAGTTCCATCATCTACCCTTGCAATGATTTCATCTCGAAAGTTTGGCTTGCCTGTATTTGACTTATCAGTGATGGACATCGATCAGGCCGCCATAGCACTAGTAGACGAAAAATTAATTGCCAGACTCAATGCGGTTCCTCTTTACAAAAGAGGCAACCGCCTATTCGTTGCCGTATCAAACCCAACCAATACACAAGCACTGGACGAATTCAAATTCAATACCGGCTTATCAACTGAGGCCATTTTAGTTCAAGAGGATCAGCTCGATAAGTTTATTGAAAATGCCATCCGTGCTATGGATTCTGGCATGGGCGACATGCTCGACGATGACCTAGAAAACCTTGAAATTGCAGAAGAAGAAACTCAGGAATCAGTTACTCAAGCAGATACTGAAGACGCACCTGTAGTGAAGTATGTCAATAAAATTCTAATCGACGCCATTAACAAGGGTGCTTCAGATATACATTTCGAACCCTACGAGACACGGTACCGAGTTCGATACCGAATTGATGGCATTTTATCTGAAGTTGCTTTCCCACCAATCAGCATCGCGGCAAAGTTAACGGCAAGGGTAAAAGTTATGTCACGAATGGACATATCGGAAAAACGTGTGCCTCAGGATGGTCGAATTAAACTGAAGTTGTCAAAGAAACGTGCCATTGATTTTCGGGTTAATACCTGCCCAACCTTGTTTGGAGAAAAGGTAGTATTGCGTATTCTTGATCCTTCAAGCGCGCAGTTGGGCATTGACGCCCTGGGTTATGAACCAGAACAAAAGAAACTGTATATGGATGCACTTTCAAACCCATATGGCATGATTCTAGTCACAGGTCCGACTGGAAGCGGTAAAACCGTTTCTTTATACACCGGTTTAAATATTTTAAATGTGCCTGAAACCAACATCTCCACTGCGGAAGATCCAGCTGAAATTAATCTTGAAGGTATTAATCAGGTCAATGTAAATGAAAAGATTGGCCTTACTTTTGCTGAGGCCCTAAAAGCTTTTTTAAGACAAGATCCAGATGTCATTATGGTTGGTGAAATCCGCGACTTGGAAACCGCAAGCATTGCAATCAAGGCGGCGCAAACGGGCCATCTAGTTCTTTCAACTTTACATACCAACGATGCACCACAAACACTTACCCGCTTAATGAATATGGGTGTTCCTGCATTTAATATTGCCACCTCTGTTAATTTGATTATTGCACAACGACTAGGCAGAAGACTTTGTGGTTATTGCAAAACAATGGATGACTTACCAGAAGATATTCTATTAAATGAGGGATTTACCAAGGAAGATTTAAAAGAATCACCTAAAATATATAAAGCGGTTGGCTGTGATCAATGCACCAGCGGTTATAAAGGTCGAGTAGGCATATACCAGGTTATGAAAATATCAGAAGACATGACTCGACTAATTATGAATGGCGCTAACTCGATTGACCTTGCAGATCAGGCAAGAAAAGAAGGTATTCCTGATTTACGTCGTTCGGCACTTAAAAAAATAATGGCGGGGTTAATTAGCCTGGAAGAAGCCAACCGCGTAACTAAGGATTAGTCAAAAAACTCGAGTATAATAATGGCAAAAAACCCGGCAGAAAAAATTGAGTTTACTTACGAGGGCATTAATCGTGCCGGTACTAAGCTAAAAGGTGAGATATACGCACTGAGTGAAACTCTTGCTAAAAGCCAGCTGCGTAAGCAAGGCATTAACCCAATCAAAGTTCGGAAAAAGCCACAGCCCCTGTTTGGTGGTGCCGAAAAAATCAAACCTTCTGATATCGCTATATTTGCACGTCAAATTTCTACTATGATGCACGCTGGCGTACCCTTAGTACAATCGTTTGAAATCATTGGTGAAGGCAACGATAACAAAACAATGCAAAAGATGATTTTTGGCATCAAGTCAGAGGTCGAAGGTGGGGTTCCTTTCGCTGAAGCGCTAGCTAAACAACCTTTATATTTCGATCAACTATTTGTTAACTTAATTTCTGCAGGCGAGCAGTCCGGTGCTTTAGAGACCATGCTTGATAAACTTGCAACTTACAAAGAAAAAACCGAAGCATTAAAAGCTAAGGTAAAAAAAGCATTGTTCTATCCAATTGCGGTATTAATGATCGCCTTTATTGTTACCGTAATACTATTGGTATTCGTTGTCCCAAAATTTGAAGAACTATTTGATTCATTTGGTGCAGACCTGCCCGCTTTGACACAGTTTGTAATCCATTTATCGGAGTTTATGCAAACTTGGTGGTGGGTCATCGCCGGAGGAGTAACGGGTTCAGTTTATACAATTTTACGCATAAAGAAGACATCACCAAAACTACAGGAGACCTTTGATCGGATCGCATTAAAGGCTCCCGTTATCGGTGAAATTACTACAAAGTCAGCCATAGCTAGGTTTGCGCGCACCTTAGAGACCATGTCTGCAGCAGGTGTGCCTCTCGTTGAAGCGATGGACTCTGTGGCAGGTGCCACTGGTAATATTGTCTATTACAATGCCAGTATAAAAATTAGAGATGATGTTTCTCAAGGCACCCAGCTGCAGACCTCAATGCGAAATACGGGGCTATTTCCAAATATGGCAATCCAAATGATTTCGATTGGTGAAGAGGCAGGATCGCTCGATCACATGCTAGCTAAGGTAGCCGATTTTTACGAAAATGAAGTGGACAATGCGGTTGACGCACTCACCTCTCTATTAGAGCCCATAATAATGGCTGTATTAGGTGTTTTAGTTGGCGGATTAATTATCGCGATGTACCTTCCGATTTTCAAACTTGGTTCTGTTGTATAGAGGTGCGTTTAATTGGTTTCTGATCTTGTTTCGTTTTTTCAATTACATCTAATGATCTATCTTACTTTCCTATTTATATTAGGATTACTGATCGGTAGTTTTTTAAATGTTGTGATTTACCGACTGCCTATTATGATGCAACGGGAATGGCGCTGTGATTGTCTTGAATTTTTAGAGCAACCTTCCGAGACCTCAACTGAAAAGTTCAACCTGAACATGCCTCGTTCACGTTGCGGTGAATGCGGTCATGCGATTAGCGCCTTGGAAAACATACCCATTCTGAGTTATATGGCGCTGAAAGGAAAATGCCGAGCCTGTAAAACGCCTATTTCTATGCGATATCCTCTAGTTGAGTTATTAACAGGCCTCATTTCACTAATCATTGGCTGGCATTTTGGCGTTAGTCTTCAAGCTCTGGCAGGTTTATTTCTTAGCTGGTTCTTAATTGCTGCAAGTGGCATCGACTTAGGCCACAAATTGTTACCCGACACGATCACTTTACCTCTGATGTGGTTGGGCATTCTATTATCTCTTTTCAATGTCTTTATTGACTTAGAAACCAGCGTGATAGGTGCTATAACTGGCTACTTATGCCTCTGGAGCATATTTATAATGTTCAAGCTAGTCACTGGAAAAGAAGGTATGGGTCATGGCGACTTTAAATTATTAGCTGCATTAGGAGCCTGGTGCGGATGGAAAATGCTGCTTGTAATTGTGTTGACCTCTTCTCTGGTCGGTGCAATCGTGGGTATTTCGATGATCATACTGAGCAAGTCTGGACGAAACACTCAAATTCCATTTGGTCCATATCTTGCTGCAGCAGGATGGATCAGCTTCCTTTGGGGACCAGTTTTACTCAATACCTACCTCAATATATTCTAGTCATCTTATGTTAAAAATAGGACTTACTGGTGGAATCGCGTCAGGGAAAACTCGAATAAGCAATTTGTTTAGTCAGTTAAAAACGCCCATTATTGATACTGATATCATTAGCCGTGAGATTCTTGAACCTGGCCAACCCGGTTATCTGGCAATATTAAATCACTTTGGCAGCAGCATCATTCTCGATCATGCTCAAATTGATCGGCGTAAACTTAGGCAACTCATATTTAATGATAGTACTGAAAAGCAATGGCTTGAATCAGTGCTTCACCCCATCATATTTAAACGTGCTCAACAACTAATAGGACGGCATAATAATGCAACGTTTGTCATAGTTGTTATTCCTCTTCTTTTTGAGACAAACTTTAGTGAGCTCGTTGACCGTGTATTAGTGGTCGATTGTGGTGCTGACACCCAAATCAAAAGGTTACTTCTTCGCGACAGAATTGATACTGCTCTGGCACAGAAAATGGTCGATCAACAATGGCCAAACCAAAACCGCATCAATCGCGCAGATGACATCATTTGTAATAATAACGACGGTGATTTAGATGATCAGGTTATGGCACTGCATGGAAAATACTTGGCGCTATCAAACCAGTCACAATTTATACCGCCGACCTAAGCTAATCATCCTTTTCCCTGTAACGATTGAGACAGCTAACAGGTGTATTCATACCAAAACCAAACGCGTAATTTTATTTCTTTTTGTTATAATCGGCCAAACTTATCTAACAACTTGCTGAATGCCACCAAAACACATTATTTTTGAACAGCCTCTCAATGAACGTATTCGTATGTGCTTGCGAATTGAAACGTTAATGAAGCGATTTCACTACTTCACTTCGTTAAAAGGTGACTGGAGCGGCTATACTGCCTTGCTAGGTGTCATTGAAATCACTTCATTACTGGAGCGAGTTGATTTGAAGCAAGAGTTAATGAAAGAATTAGAACGCCAACACAGCGCTTTGAAATCACTGTCAGCCCATAAGGGCGTCGACAAATCAAAGTTAATCCTCATTTTAAGCCGACAAAAGGATGCACTTGAGCGTTTGCATCAATTAAATGGAAAGCTAGGTGAACACCTTAAACGCAATGATTTTTTGTTAGCCATAAAGCAACGCACCTCTATACCTGGAGGCAGCTGTGATTTTGACCTACCAGCACTTCGCTTTTGGTTGAATCAAGATCACACTAAAAGAGTGGTCGACCTTAAGCAGTGGGCTGAGCCTTATCTTGAACTGGAGTCAGTTATCGAATTAGTATTAAGTGTTATTCGAGACAGCGCCATGCCAGAAAAAGTAGTGGCTGAAAATGGTTTTTTCCATCAATCATTAGATTCTCAGCAATTGAATCAACTCCTTCGTATCAGTATTTCTGTTAGTGATGAAATTTATCCTGAAGTAAGCGCTGGTAAGCATCGTTATTCTGTGCGCTTTCTCAACCCTTTACCCATTGACGACCTACCTTCACAAGTCAAAGAAGACGTTACGTTTTGGCTAACACGTTGCTCTCTTTAACGCTAATAATGAATTTGATGCTGAGAATAAGCGACGTTGAATTTATTGGCTCTTATCCTTTGGCTTATGTTAGCTGCGATATTCTGCGTTAATTTTCACATACTCATAAGACAAATCAGAAGTCCAAATAGATGCATTGGATCGCCCTTGATTCAAGTCAACAGTAATTTTTATTTCTTCTTTACTCATCTCAAGCCGGCCAAGCTCTTCTCGGTATTGACTATCAGGTATTCCGTTTTTTAGCAGACAAATATTACCTAGATACAAATCAATGCGAGAAACATCCAATGTGTCGATCTTAGCACGACCTACCGCTGCGAGAATTCGCCCCCAATTGGCGTCTGAAGCGAACAGGGCGGTCTTTACTAGAGGTGAATGCGCTATGGTATAGCCAACTTCTCGCGCATCTTCTATCGTTGATGCGTTTTTCACCTCAATTTCAACAAACTTGGTAGCACCTTCCGCATCACGAATAATAGACTGAGCTAAATGTTTGAACACGCGAATTAGAGCTTGAAGAAAGTGACTAGATTCAGCATTAACTTCAACGCCGGCCTGCCCAGTTGCAATTAAAATACAGGCATCGTTGGTCGACGTATCACCATCGACAGTAATAGAATTAAACGAGCATGCAACTGCTTGCATAATAAACTCATTGAGCAGAGATTTTTCGATTTTTGCATCAGTAGCAACATAAGCAAGCATGGTAGCCATGTCGGGCTTAATCATTCCCGAGCCTTTTGTGATACCCGTTATAGTGACAGTCTCTCCTAAAACAGTGACCTTTTCAGTAATCCCTTTTGGGATGGTATCGGTTGTCATTATACCTTCGGCAGCTTCCAGCCATTTGTCTGCGCCGAGCGAATCAAACAAACTTGGTATAGCTTTACATATCGTATCAGCAGGTAACCTGGAGGCGATAACGCCTGTCGAAAACGGCAAAACTTGCTCTGCTGAGCTTGAGCATTGCTCAGATACAGCTTGGCAACAGACCAGCGCATCTTGGTAGCCTTGCTCTCCCGTTCCAGCATTAGCGTTGCCTGAGTTAATCAGTAAATACCTTATCAGCCCATATTCCTTCAAACGCTGTTTCTCTAGGTGCTCCTTCGCGACCGTTACCGGTGCTGCGCAAAATCTATTGGTAGTGAAAGTGGCGGCAAGAGTAGATTCCTCCGAAACCTCGACTAATACCAAATCTGTACTTTCAGGATTAGTCTTGATACCACTATGAATAGCGGCAAGACGAACACCCGGTACAGGAAATAAAATTCCCGGTTGCTTTAATCCAACGGACATATCTGATCTAATCCAAGCTAGTTTAGGTTAGTTTGCCGTGGCATTGTTTGAACTTTTTGCCGGAATCGCACCAACAAGGTTCATTCCGCCCCATTTTCTTTTCTTTGCGGATATAAGGTTGTTGCTCTTCTGCTGAGGGTTCGCCTTTAGTGCTCAATGGACTTTTTGCCGAGGCATGCTCCATTTTAATATTTTCATCGTCGGCATTTCTTTTTTCTAAAGCCTCAACTTCAGACTCACTTTTTATTTGAACCTGAGTCAAATACTGCAC
>Ga0307489_10000465_pt1 | contig 24640 bp, 21 predicted proteins | sample SB12metaG_FD_202247 | JGI IMG/M metagenome (GOLD analysis project Ga0307489, IMG submission 202247) | Sea-ice brine microbial communities from Beaufort Sea near Barrow, Alaska, United States - SB 1.2 | ecosystem: Environmental > Aquatic > Marine > Coastal | place: USA: Alaska | collected... | reverse complement strand
TTTTTTTCTCAGCTCGGCGCCTTTTAAAAAATGCAGAAAGTAGGGCGCTACATTCCTCCACCATTACTCCCTTACTCACTTCAACTTGATGGTTTAATCCTTGGTGATTAACTAAATCAAGCAAGCTACCCGCTGCCCCCGTTTTTTGATCATTTGCTGCATAAACTAAGCGTTTTATTCGACCATGCACCAATAAACCTGCACACATAGGACAAGGCTCTAATGTAACGTACATAGTACAGTTTATCAGTCGATAATTTTGTAAATATTTACTTGCTTGGCGGATAGCTATCATTTCAGCATGAGCAGAGGGATCATTTAACATGATTGATTGATTAAAGCCCTCACCAATAACTTTGCCATCGGCAACTACCACTGCACCAACAGGAATTTCATTGTGAGATTCTGCTCGTTGGGCAAGTTGATAAGCACATTTCATAAAATGTGTATCAAGTATACCTTGCTCAGTTTTTATGTGCTCTTTGGTCAGACTCATAAAAACATTTCCAACAAATCATTTAGATAACGATGACCATGTGGACTGACCTGCCAAGTGTCATTTTTTTGTTCCATAAGCTGTTTCTTTTTCGCTAGCTCTAGGGTAGGTAGAACAGACTCAACTGCTAGCCCGGTAGCTTGTTGATAATCAGTTAAGGTAAAGCTTGAGTATAACCTTAACCGATTCATCATATACTCAAAGGGTAATTCATCACCCTGAACAGTGATCAGGTGATCTAAATGTTCACGCTCATTGTCTAAATAGCCTTTAGGGTGTTTTACTTTGACCGTTCGAAATATTGACTTGTTCTTAGCATCGGTAATTTTGCCATGAGCCCCACAGCCAATACCTAGATAGTCACCAAATTGCCAATAGTTAAGATTATGCTGGCACTGAAATTCTGGTTTACTAAAGGCAGATATTTCATATTGCTGGTAACCTGCTTGAGCTAATAGTTCGATGCCTTTATCTTGAATTTTCCATAAAACCTCATCTTCAGGAAGTTTCGGTGGTTTAGAATGAAATGGCGTATTAGGCTCTATAGTTAATTGATACCAAGAAATATGAGTAGGATTTAAGTTAATGGCTGTTGCTAAATCATCTAAAGCATTATCAATATTTTGTTGAGGTAAACCATGCATTAAATCTAAGTTAAAACTTTTTACGCCACAGTTTTGTGCTAAAACTACCGCATTTTTTGCTTGATTACTGTCGTGAATTCGACCTAGTTTAATGAGTTTATCGGATTCGAAACTCTGAATCCCTATAGATAATCTTGAGACACCGCCATTAAAAAAACCAATGAATTTGTCAGCTTCAACTGTTCCTGGATTAGCTTCCAGGGTTATTTCTATATCACTTTTGTGTTCAAAACGCTGCAATACTTGTTGCAATAAGCGCTCAATCGCAGATGGCGAAAATAAACTAGGTGTACCACCGCCAATAAAAATACTGTGTAGAGGCCGGCTTAATAAATCAAAACGTTCAATATCACAGTCTAAGTCAATAATGAGTTGCTCGATATATTCTTGCTCAGGGACCTCATTTTTTAATGCATGTGAATTGAAATCGCAATAGGGACACTTTTGCACACACCAAGGAATGTGAATATATAAAGATAAGGGGGGGTTAACTAACACGTCATTCCTTTAACTAGCATGTGAATTTTTAGCTAACAGCAAGGGTACTAACTGAGCTAAGGCTTTACCACGATGACTCAATTGGTTTTTTAAATCACGTGGCAATTGTGCTGAAGTGAGCTGACAGTCTGCTTGCCAAAATACTGGGTCGTACCCAAAACCTTGGTCACCTTGCTTTTCTCGGCAAATACTGCCTTCCCATACTCCATGACAAATTACTGGCGTTGGGTCCTCACTGTTTTGCATGTAGACCAATACACAGTGAAAACGTGCACTGCGTCTGTTATCGGGTACATTTAATAATGCGGTTAATAGTTTCGACGTATTATCCTCATCACTAGCATTCTCTCCAGCGTAACGTGCGGAATAAACACCGGGTGCACCATTTAACGCGTCAACAGCTAAACCCGAGTCATCAGCAATAGCCGGAAGCCCAGTGATTTTAGTCGCATGCCGTGCTTTTATAATGGCATTTTCAACAAAAGTAGCACCTGTTTCTGCAACATCAGGGACATTAAAATCACTTTGAGGCAAAACAGTAATGTTATGTTTGAGTAGCAAACCTGCTAGCTCTTTAACTTTACCGTTATTACCTGTCGCTAGTACTATCGTTGACATTGCTACTCTTTAATTGCTCTATTGTTTACGAGGTCTGCATAATACCTTAAAGTCCGAATCATTGAAAATAATGATAGCGAAGTTTACTGTCATTAAAAATAATTGAATCAGGTTGTTTGTATTTGGCGAGCCATTATTTGTTAAACACGCTGGAATGCTTTGGGATGGGTTATGTCCCTCTCGGCTTACGTTTTAGGTGAAGCCTAGGGCTGAAGCAATAGTGGTTAGGTATTCTTTTGCTGATGAGAAACTTATTTGTTAACTCAATAGGTGGGTGTTATTTTTTTTTATTATTAAAGTGATTAATAATAAAATGAGGCTAATCGGTTGAATGACTTGCCTCGTCTCGCTTTACTGTATTAGTCGACATAAAATTTTTGCTTAAATTTCATTTTATGGCTCTCTTTTCCATCATTAATTTCCAATTCGAAATAGTAGGTTTCTTCATTGCTATAATTTACCTGTGCTAAGTAATAAATAGCATCTCCCTCCTTCACCTCTTGAAATTCTAATGATTTAATTTGTCCTAAATCATTGCGTGCGGTGCCTGAGATAGAAACAGTTTTTGCGGGCATGTTTTTCTGAGTATTATCAAGTACCGATATATTAATCAAACCATTATATCGACTCCGCTCAATACCATAATTCTTAGCTATTTCTGGTGTTAAAAAAGTTGCACCAATTGCCATATAATGGACATCCATAGAACCTAGCTTTGTCATGTTTTCAGCAGTGGTAGTGCTTGAAAAAAAACTGACCAAAGAGATAATAAACAGTGCGCGTAGTGAGAATTTTTTAGGCAGGACTTTCATAGCTTTCTCCAAAGAATGGTGATTTGTTGAGTATAGTCAATCGATATTGAGTTCGACAGTTTTACCATTAAAACTGTCGAAAAAAAACTGTACTTTTATAGTTGAGCCCAATAAGGCAACAAGTTTGAGAGAAATATATTAATAACATTCAACAATAGAAAAGCGATAAGCACGGATAAATCTAAGCCACCAATGCTAGGCACTACTTTTTGAATTGGTCGTAAAAAAGGTTCTGTTAGCTGGTGAAATACCATTTGAGTGGGGTTGTAACCTTGTACCACCCAGCTCATTAATGCCATCGCTAACATGATAATAAAGATTAAAAATCCTATTTGCTTGGCCAAAATAATCAAACCAATATAAAGAGAGATAACAAGGTCTAATTCGCCACCACTAAGTAAAGTGATACTGATAAATTTAGCTGTTGCCATTATAAATGCTAATAAGACTGTTGCTAGATCAATACCACCAAATCCAGGAATGATCTTTCTAAATGGAATAACTAAGGGATTACTCACTTTAACTATAAATTGGCTGAGTGGATTATAAAAATCTGCTTTTACTAGCTGTAGCCAAATGCGCATAATTAATATGGTTAATAATGCGTCAAAAGCAAATCTTAATAAATAAATGATGGCTTCCATAGAATCTCCTGTTATGAATTTTGTTTGGCAATTTCTTTAGCACGGTTTAAAGCAGCTTTCATTGCACGACCTACTAATGGTATTAAACCACCGTCAATGAATGTGTTTAATGCAGCTTGTGTAGTACCACCCTTAGAAGTAACATTGTTACGCAATTCGTTAATTTCAAGTTCAGAATTATAAACAACCATGCTTGCTGCACCTAATGCGGTTTGCTGCACTAGTTTTCTGCTAACAGCATCAGAAAACCCTGCGGCTTTTGCTTGTTCTTGCATCGCTTCCATAAATAAGAAAAAGTAAGCAGGGCCTGAGCCTGAAATGCTGGCAATATCATCTATCTGCTCTTCTTTATCTAACCATACCGTTTCGCCTGCAGCTGCCATTAAATGCTCGGCATAATCACGTTGCTCATTATTTACTGAAGGAGAAGCAAATATGCCAGTCATGCCTAAACTCAGTTGTGATGGTGTATTTGGCATCGTACGAATAATTGGTGTGTTTTCTCCTAGGGCTTTCTCCATTTGGGTGATAGTGCATCCTACTGCAACGGAAAGAAAACACTTTGCTTTAATATCAACTGTTTGACTAATTTCTTGGCAAACGTCACTAATAAAATGAGGTTTGACCCCTAACACAATAAAATCGGCAAAGCTGGCAGCATCTATATTACTCGCTGTTTGTTTAATACCCAGTGACTCTGCTAAGGCAAGGCGTTTTTCAGCCGAAGGGTTAGAGACAATAATACTTTGGGCATCAACACCTTTTTTTATTAACCCATTGATAATGCTGGCGTTCATATTGCCCGCACCAATAAATGCAACTTTTTTCATAATATACCTTTAACTTATTTAAATAATTGGTTGTTGTATTACGCGATTAACAATTTACCTCTGAGTTATACCAAGCGGTAAAACTAGAAAATATCTTATAAGTGTAATCAAATAATGATTATACTTTACTCTCGTTGTCCAAAAATAGCAGAACCGACTCGAACCATTGTTGAACCGTTGGCAATTGCAGGGCCTAAATCATTAGACATACCCATGGATAAGGTATCAAATTTTGGATGACTTATTTTTAATTGCTCAAATAGCTTCGACATCTTAATATAGCTTGGTTTTTCGGCATATTTTTCGGGTATGGCCATCAAACCTCTTAAAGTTAAATGTTTACATGTGTCAATGAAATCGACTAATGCTGGTAATTCATCAATAGTGACACCAGATTTACTCTGTTCACCGCTAACGTTGACTTGTAAACAAACGTTTAGCGGGGTATCTTGATCTGAGTTATGCTCATTTAGTCGTGACGCAATTTTAATCCTGTCAACTGAATGAACCCAAGAAAAATGTGTCGCAATTAACTTGGTTTTATTTGATTGAATAGGGCCAATAAAGTGCCATTTTACTTGTGGAAGATGTGTCAAAGCGTTAATTTTATCAATAGCCTCTTGCACATAACTCTCTCCAAATTCATGTTGACCAGCTTGATAAGCCTGTTCAATTAAATTAATGGGTTTTGTTTTACTGACAGCTAAAAGAATAACCTCATCAATAGACCGATTGCTTTGTTGACAGGCTTGAATAATTTGCTGTTTAATAATAGCTAGATTGTATTTTATGTCTATCATTTAAGTTACTTTAACTCTCAATTTATTTAACCATTACTTTTGCGTAGGAGGTTTTATGGATATTAGCGAACTATTAGCATTTAGCGTACAAAATAATGCATCTGATCTACATTTATCAACAGGTTCCCCTCCACTAATTCGCGTGGATGGCGATGTCCGTAAACTTAACATACCCGCGTTTAATGCTAAAGATGTTAATGCGTTAGTCTACGATATTATGAATGATCGACAACGCAAAGAGTATGAAGAAAAATTAGAAGTCGATTTTTCATTTGAAATACCTAATTTAGCTCGTTTCAGGGTCAATGCTTTTAATCAAAATCTTGGACCTGCCGCAGTATTCCGTACCATCCCAAGTAAAATTCTTTCATTAGAAGATTTAGGTTGCCCTGAAATTTTTAAAGCAATTTCTGACACCCCTCGTGGCTTAGTGCTTGTGACCGGCCCAACAGGTTCAGGTAAATCAACTACGCTAGCGGCTATGGTTGATTATATTAATAAGTCTAAAAATGATCATATCCTAACGATTGAGGACCCAATAGAATTCGTGCACGACAATCATATGTGTTTGATTAATCAGCGCGAGGTTCACCGTGATACTTTAAGTTTTGAAGCAGCTTTACGCTCAGCACTTCGCGAAGACCCTGATGTTATTCTAGTGGGTGAAATGCGTGATTTAGAAACCATTCGCCTAGCAATGACTGCCGCTGAAACGGGTCACTTAGTACTTGGCACCTTACATACTAGTTCTGCACCTAAAACCATTGACCGTATTATTGATGTCTTTCCGGGTGAAGAAAAATCGATGGTACGCTCAATGTTATCTGAGTCTTTACGAGCAGTCATTTCTCAAACCTTAATCAAAAAAACGGGTGGTGGCCGAGTAGCAGCTCATGAAATCATGATTGGTACTCCTGCTATTCGTAACCTTATCCGTGAAGATAAAATTGCGCAAATGTATTCTACTATTCAAACGGGAATGCAACATGGTATGCAAACCATGGATCAATGTTTACAAAACTTAGTGAACCGCGGCATAATTTCCAAACAAGTAGCAATGGAAAAAGCGGTAGATAAAAATCAATTTTTAGGCTTTTAGACGGAGCAGCTAATGGAATTCAATGACCTATTAAAAACAATGGTTAAAGCTGATGCTTCAGATATGTTTGTGACAGCAAATTTACCTGTTAGTGCCAAAATAAATGGAGAATTACTACCCATTGATTCTGTAGTATTAACACCAGAACAGTCGTTAGCGCTTGTTAATTTTTCTATGGATAATAAGCAAAGACGCCAATTTGAGGAAGAAAAAGAATGTAACTATGCTATTTCTATTGATGGTATCGGCCGTTTTCGTATCTCGGCATTTTGGCAACGTGACATGGCGGGTATGGTATTAAGGCGAATCGTTACTGAAATTCCAGATATTGATCAACTAGGGTTACCACACGTTTTGAAAGATATTATTATGTCAAAACGGGGTTTAGTCCTTTTTGTTGGTGGTACGGGTACGGGCAAATCAACATCAATGGCCTCATTAATTAATTATCGTAATCACAACTCGTATGGTCATATTTTAACCATCGAAGACCCGATAGAATTTGTCCATGAACATAGTAAATCTATGATAACGCAACGAGAAGTTGGCTTAGATACTGAATCTTTTGACTCCGCTCTAAAAAACTCACTACGACAAGCACCCGATGTGATCCTTATTGGTGAGATTCGTAGCCAAGAAACTATGGAGCATGCATTATCATTTGCTGAAACAGGACATTTATGTATTGCCACATTGCATGCTAACAATGCCAACCAAGCAATCGATCGTATCATGCATTTAGTACCCGCTGAACAGCATGGTAAATTATTGTTTGATTTAGCTTTAAACTTACGAGGTATCGTTGCTCAACAATTGATCCCAACAAAAGATGGGCTAAATCGTGTTGCTGCTATCGAAGTTTTACTTAATTCACCTTATGTCGCTGAGCTAATTAAGAAAGGTGAGATAAGTGGAATTAAAGAGGTTATGGAGAAATCAAAAGAGCTAGGAATGCAAACCTTCGATCAAGCATTATTTGACTTGTACCAACAAGGTTTGATTTTTTATGACGATGCACTTCATCACGCAGACTCACCTAATGACTTACGCCTGATGATTAAGCTTCATTCAAATGTTCAAGGTGGCGTTGGTACGTTAAGTGGTATTACTGTTGAAGGGTTAGAACCTGATAATACTGGTACTTAGAGTTTGTATATTTTTGATTTTATTCGTAATAACGTTAACTTAAAAACCAAAGCCAAAACGGTAGTGTAAAAATACAGGTTAAGGTAGTCACTACAACAGTTCCTGCAACTGTTTCTTGATGATAACCTTGGTTTTTTGCGATTAAGTAGGCATTAATCCCAGTGGGAGACGCGCTTAATATAACTAATACAGTGGTCACTAGAGACTCAAGATCAAATATATAATGTGCGAAAATAAAGACCAAAATTGGTAACACTAGTAACTTAAAGATAGTAGCAAAAGTAATAAACTTTATTTCGCTTCTTACCTGATAAAAAGTCATTGAGGCACCAAGAATAAATAAAGCAAGTGGAATTGCAGGTTTACCTATAAGCATTAAGCTATCAGTGACCACATGAGGAAGCTCTATCGTTAATAAATTAAAAAGTAAGCCGGATAAAATACTGAGAATAACTGGGTTATTAAAGGTTTGCTTAATAAAGCTTTGCCCACTAAATCCCAGCCAATTAGTTCCGCGTTGATGAGAAGAAAGTGCACTAGTTAAAGTAAATAACATTGCGCTATGAAAAGTGACAATAAGGAATACTATACCAATAACTTGTTCGCCTAATGCTGTTAATAAAATGGGTAAACCAACAATGATAGTATTCGAATAACTAGCACTTAAGGCATAAACCGCAGAGGCCGAAGATTGTTTTTTCAATTTTGTATGAAAGAGATAGTTTGCCAACCACCCAATGCTATAGCAGAGTAATACCGGCAGATAAAATGCAGCATATAATGAGAGACTTACATGTTGTGATAGGTTGGCATGGGCCATTTGGTAAAATAAAAAAGCAGGTATGGATATATAAAAGGTAAACTTGGTAAGTGCATCGAGTTGAGTGCGTTTAAACCACTTGCTTTTTGTACAAATAAAACCCAACAAGGCAACTAAGACCAAGGGGCTCATAATATCAAGGATTTGTTGAATCTGTATATTCATCGTATTGAAAAACGCTAGCGATAACTTGCTTCAAAAAAACTCTCAATAATTAACGCTGCAGATTCAGCATCGATATTATCTTTTTTTAAATTACTGTAACCACCTTTAGCAAAAAGTCTTTCTTTAGCATCGGCAGTGGTTAGCCGTTCATCTTGAAATGCCACTGTTAATCCATAACGTCCGGCTACACGGCTGCCAAATCTTCTGGCATCAAGCGTCAGCTGTTGCTCACTACCATCCATGTTAAGTGGTAAACCAACAACAATAACATCAGGTTGCCACTCTTTTAGATAAGACCCAAGAGAGTCCCAGTGAGGTATACCGTCTTTGGCTTTTATCGAACCTAATGGTGACGCGCTGCCAGTGATTTCTTGACCCACTGCCACACCAATATATTTCTTCCCAAAATCAAATCCAATAACGGTACGTTGACCAATAACTTGTGACAAAGTAATTCCTATATTTATATCTAACAAAATTTTGTAACATTCAGTTGTCGTTACGAATGTCCAACATCTGATGATAAATGCGCAATATCAATACCGAGTTTCTCGGTTGCTTTCTTCCATCGTTGCTCTATTGGGGTATTAAATAATATATCAGCATCCGCTGGCGTGGTTAACCAAGAATTTGCCTTCAACTCTTCTTCAAGTTGACCAGGACCCCAGCCAGCATAACCCAACGTCACCATGTAGTTATCAGGTGCTTCTTTAGTGCCTAATGAGAGTAAAATATCTTTTGAAGTGGTAATCATAATATCGTCACTTAACGACAATGAACTACTCCAGCAACTTTGTGGAGTATGTAAAATAAACCCTCTTTCACTAGCTATTGGACCTCCTGACAATACCATTTGCTTTAATCTTTCAGTATGTTCATTATTTACATTTATGTTTTTATTGTTTTTTTCTTCAAGTTGAGCTAGTAATTCATGGAGGCTGAGGTTAACGGGCAAATTAATAATTAATCCCATCGCCCCTTCGTCATTGTGTTCACAAATATAGGTCACTGTTTTATTAAAATAGGGGTCACCTAAGGTTGGCATAGCAATAAGTAATTGGTTTTCTAAACTATCCATATTGATTCCTTTACGTTAACTAAGTTAACTTGGCTTACCTTATTAAGCACAGAGTAACTTAACAATTACCGAATGTTTGCTTCAATTGCATCCATTAATTTTCCACTAATATTAATTGGATAAGCTGCCTCTATTTCGCGAATACATGTTGGACTCGTCACATTTATTTCAGTGACTTTATTGCCAATAACATCTAAACCAACAAAAAACAAACCACGCTTTTTAAGCTCCGGTGCAATCTTTTCAGCAATTATTTTATCACTCACACTGAGTGGGCGAGCTTCTCCACGACCACCAGCAGCTAAATTACCACGAGTTTCACCTTGGGCTGGAATGCGAGCTAAACAGTAAGGCATAGGTTCGCCATTAACAATGAGAATACGTTTATCACCGTTAACAATTTCTGGCATATATTCCTGTACCATAGCATATTGGCTACCATGTTCGGTTAAGGTTTCGATGATTACGCCAACATTAGCATCATCGGGCCCCATTCTAAAAATTGACGCGCCACCCATTCCATCAAGTGGTTTAATAATCACATCTCGCTCTTTTGCGTAAAAATCCCTGATTCGTTTACTGCTTCTTGTCACTAAAGTCTTTGGCGTTAAATCAGCAAACCAAGCGGTAAATAATTTTTCATTACAGTCCCTCAGGCTTTGTGGTTTATTTACGATTAACGTGCCCTCCATTTCTGCGCGTTCAAGCATATAGGTTGCGTAGATAAACTCAGTATCAAACGGAGGGTCTTTACGCATTAAGACCACGTCCAACTCACTGACGTTAATCTCTTGAGTGTCGCCAAGTTCATACCAGTGTTGAGTATCATCAAAAACCTTTACTTTTTGAGTAGTTGCTCGGCAAATCCCTTGCTCAAGGTATAAATCACTCATTTCCATATAATAAAGTTCGTAGCCGCGTTTTTGTGCTTCGAATAACATTGCCATCGACGAATCTTTTTTTACATTAACGTCTTTAATGGGATCCATTACTATGCCAAGTTTTATTGTTTTAGCTGTCATTGTTTATCCTGTTATTAAATCTTTTCATGTGATGATTCGAGCGTAATGACGATTAAGTCAAATCACCAAATCTGCATTGTAATGCGGTAATTGCCGTTAATGCAGCTGTTTCTGTACGTAAAACCCTTGGTCCTAACAATACATCAATACAACCTGCATTGTGGGCTTGTTTTATTTCTTCATTAGATAAGCCGCCTTCAGGACCAATTAATAACCGAACTTTTATTTTTTTTTGATTATTACCCGCGACAGGAAGACTCATAATTGAGTGCATAGCTTTTGGATGTAAATTAACTTTTAACGCAGTGGTTGACTGTGCTAACCAGTCTTGCAAACTAATGGGTGGGTTGACAATAGGAACCGAACATCGACCACTTTGTTCACAAGCACTAATGACTATTTTTTGCCATTGTTCGTGTTTTTTTATTAACCTGTCATTATTAAGTTTAACGCCACAACGTGCAGTGAAAATTGGTGTAATGGTATTGACACCTAATTCAACTGACTTTTGTAAAGTAAAGTCCATACGATCGCCACGAGAAATACCTTGAGCAAGATGAATATTAACGGGGGACTCAACATTGATTTTTTGATAGTGTTTAATTAAAATTTCAGCCTTTTTTTTACTGACATTAACTAATTGAGCCTCAAACTCACCATAGTGGCCATCGATCATTAAGCCATTAAAAACAGTGATTTTATCGCCTTCATTCAGACGTAGCACTCTGATCGTATGCCCGAAGGTATCATCATGTAAAGCGTAAGTTTGGCCAGTTAAAAACTGGGTATGCTGATAAACTCTAGGGTTTGACATTAAGTTACCTGGTGATGATTTCATATTTACATATTATATAAATAAGATAAGGGCTCATTGATGGAATTTCAATACAAGCGAATTTTTATTTTAGAGATAAAAAAACCTCCAACAGGAGGCTTTTAAAGTGATTTTATTTTCTAAAGCACTTATACACCAGCGGCTTGACGTAAGCTTTCTGCTTTGTCCGTTTTTTCCCAACTAAAAGCAGTAAAGGTATCATCACCTACGGTCATTTCGAATGGTTCACGACCAAAATGACCATAAGCAGCCGTTTGTTGGTACATAGGATGAAGTAGGTCCAACATCTTTGTAATGCCGTAAGGGCGAAGGTCAAAATTTTCACGTACTAGCTCAACCAGTTTATCTTCTGAAACTTTACCGGTACCAAAAGTATCAATTGAAATTGACGTAGGCTCTGCAACACCTATGGCGTAAGATATTTGAATTTCACAACGGTCTGCAAGGCCCGCGGCAACGATGTTTTTTGCAACATAGCGACCAGCATAAGCTGCACTGCGATCTACTTTTGATGGATCTTTACCAGAGAAAGCCCCACCACCATGACGTGCCATACCACCATAAGTATCAACAATAATTTTACGACCGGTTAAACCACAATCACCCACAGGTCCACCAATAACAAAACGCCCCGTTGGGTTAATATGATATTTGGTTTCACTTGTTAATAACTCGGCAGGCAGTACATGCTTGATAATGTTCTCCATTACAGCTTCAACTAAGTCTTTTTGCTTTATTTCAGGATTGTGCTGAGTTGACAATACGACAGTATCAATTGCTACTGGTTTGTTGTCTTCATAAATGAAAGTAACTTGTGATTTAGCATCAGGGCGTAACCAAGGTAATATCCCTGATTTACGTGCTTCAGCTTGCCGCTCTACTAGACGGTGAGAATAAAAAAGTGGCGCAGGCATTAAGGTTTCAGTTTCATTGGTGGCATAACCAAACATTAAGCCTTGATCGCCAGCACCTTGATCTTCTGGCTTAACTCTATCCACACCTTGTGCTATTTCAGGCGACTGTTGGCCAATTAAATTGATGATGCCACAAGTCTCGCCATCAAAACCTACTTCAGATGAAGTATAGCCAATGTTACTAATCACATTACGGGTGATCTTTTCTAAATCGACCCATGCAGTTGTTGATACTTCACCAGAGATGATTGCAACACCTGTTTTTACCATAGTTTCACAAGCTACACGGGCGTGTTTATCTTTGGCAATTATCGCATCAAGGACGGCATCAGAGATTTGATCGGCAATTTTATCTGGGTGACCTTCAGAAACAGATTCTGAAGTAAAGAAGTGTCTAGACATAAGATCTCAATTTTATTTAATAACAAAAGTTAGTTTTAATTAAAGGGGTTAATCAAAAAATTAATTATTGACTAAGGTAAAGATATACAGAGAATTCTACGCTGTTAAATAGTGTTTTCCTAGTTTTATTTACGCCTAGATGTCTAAACGTCTTTAATTTTTGTTTTTGAGTTGATTAATAGAAAATTTTGGAGAATATTGTTTATTATTTAATTAAAAAACTACCGCCAAGCATATGCTAAATTAAGATAGCGAGTATTAGTTTTAATACAATAGGTGCTCTAAGGGATTATAAAATGAATTGAGCTCTATTGGCTCTTGCCACAGGTCATTGAAAAGTTTTTGTTGTTGCAGATTTACTTTTGAACTTAAAAAACAATAGTTACCTGGCTCATTACTCAAATTGAGAAGTTTGTTTTCAGTAAGTATCCGCTTTAACTGTAAAGTAACTGGAATCGCAGTTTCAACAATAGTTACTGCAGTCCCAACAATATTTTGTATTTTTTCGGTTAAAAATGGGTAATGAGTACAACCCAATACTAAAGTATCAACATTCTTTCTCAGTAAAGAGGTCAAAAACTGGGTTAAAAGGAGGTCACATTCTTGAGATTGTATTTTGTTTTTTTCGATTAATTCTACCAAACCAGGACACGCTTGAATGTGTACCTGAACATCATTCCTGTGCAGCTGAATAAGACGTTGGAATCGATAGTTCTCAGCCGTTGCTTTGGTGACTAAAATACCAATATTTTTTGTGATACTCTTTATTGCTGCAGGCTTAATAGCAGGCTCTACACCAATAATAGGAATATTAATATTAACTCTTAATTGATCTATTGCGTTAACGGTGGCTGTATTACAAGCAATGACTAAAGCTTTTGCCGATTGAGAAAATAAAAATTGACTGATGTTATTAGCTCTAGATTGGATGAAATCTAACGACTTATTTCCATAAGGGCTATGAAGGGTATCAGCAACATAAATAAGGTTTTCATTTGGAAGCTTTTTAGCAATTGCTTTAGCAATAGATAAACCACCCACACCAGAGTCTAATATACCAATAGGGCGGGAATCGCCATTTATATTCATTTCGATCATTTTTCTTATTATAAACGTCTGTTGATTTATTCTGCCATCGAGAGTATTTGATACATCCAGTATCATGCTAAGTTACCATTTAACGGGTAAGTATTATATAAATTAGTTGATTTTTTGATTAGATATGTGGGAAATGGCTCTGTTCTTTATGATTAAAATAATAGACACCATCCATCTGGATTTTTTCTTTAGCGACTAGTGATCTATTTTATCATAAAAGTTGTTAACTGCCAGTGAGCTTTCAGATTACTTTGTGCTACACAAATGGCAACCATTCTCAGTATGGTCAGTAATCAAAATCAAAACCAAATAAAAGTGAATAGTTATGAGGTTTTAACAGATTAATATGCCAAAAATCTTTTTGAAAAAGATTATATAAGTTGCCATATAAGGCTAATTAAGAGTAATTATATTATTTTTAGACTAATTATCTTGTTTAAAAAAGGTTAATGAAAGGTATATATTTCGCTATTTTGTTGTTCGACATTATTTTTTTAAAAAAAAGACTAATTTTTTTTGAACTTTTTAAACTTTACATATTATTACCATTTTAATTCTTATTACGAATATATTCGGACTTCGTTTTTTTTAAATATTAACCACAGCCTATACGGGATATAGTCTTATATACTTCACGCTTAATTAAATGCTTTGTATTAAGCTTTCGTACTCACTATGTTTTAACTCAATAAATGTACATTAGGGTATAAACTTCCTTATTTGCCTCTTGTAATGACTAATTAGTTGTTCTATAAAGTGACTAGATGTTTTGTGTACTCTGTAACAAAACATCTAGTCGACAAAAATAAAACATTGAATAAAATGTTGAATAAAAAACTAAATAAAACATTAAAACTAATCAAAAATACTGGGAAGGAAATAACATGTCTAATACATTCCGTACAGGAACTTTAGCACTTGCTGTAAGCATGGCTCTAGGTACCGTACCTGCATTTGCTGCTGAAGGCGATAACGCTAAAGCAGAAAAAAGTATCGAAAAAATCGTTGTCGTTGGCTCTCGTGGTGCTCCACGCTCTGTAAATGACTCGCCAGTGCCAATTGATTTAATTGGTGGTGAAGAGCTATCACGCGGCGGCAATACCGACATGCTTGAATTATTAAAAGGCAGTGTACCATCGTTAAACGTTCACACTAACCCTATCTCTGATGCTGCAAGTTTAGTTAAACCAGCTAACTTACGTGGCTTATCATCTGACAGTACGCTAATTTTAGTTAACGGCAAACGTCGTCATCGTGCCTCAGTTATTGCTTTACTAGGTGGTGGTATTAATGATGGTGCTCAAGGGCCTGATATTTCAGTTATCCCAAGCGCTGCGTTAAAACAAGTAGAAGTACTTCGTGATGGTGCTGCTGCACAATACGGTTCTGATGCAATTGCTGGTGTAATGAACTTTGTTTTAAAAGATGATGCTGACGGTGGTTCTTTAACTGCTCGTTACGGTTCTTATTACGAAGGTGATGGCGATACCATGGAAGTTTCTGGTAACGTTGGTATGCCATTAACGAAAGACGGTTTTGTTAACCTTAGTTTCCAATATAAAAATGCTGATGCAACAAGCCGAAGTGTACAACGTCCAGATGCTGCTGCATTTATTGAAGCCGGTAACACGGCTGTTTCAGATTTAGCTCAAATCTGGGGTTCTCCAGAAGTTAATGATGACATCACTATTTTTGCTAACTTAGGTTTAGACTTAGGTAATGATAGCGAAGCTTACATGTTTGGTAACTTCTCTGAGCGTGATGTTCGTGGTGGTTTTTACTTCCGTAACCCTCATACCCGTGGTGGTGTATATTCAGGCGATGGCGGTGATTCATTATTAATTGCCGATGTCGCACAAGCTGGTGGGGCTGAGAGAACGTGTGAAGCTGTTCCTATTACTACTGGTAACGTATTAACGCAACCAGACTACATTGCCAATGTTGCTAATAACGATAACTGTTTCTCGTTTAACGAAATGATACCTGGCGGCTTTACTCCTAATTTTGGTGGTAATATCGTTGATACTTCACTAACTGTCGGAACACGCGGTGAATATGATAACGGCGTTATGTATGATTTCAGTGGTTCTGTTGGTCGTAACACTTCTAGTTATGTAATTTATAACACATTAAATGCTTCATTAGGTGCTGAAACTCCTCGTGACTTTGAACCTGGTAAGCATACACAATTAGAAAAAACCTTTAACATGGATTTCAATAAAGATATTGAAGTTGCTATGTTTGACTCATTAATGATTGCTGGTGGTTATGAATTTCATACTGAGTCTTTTGAAGTAGTTTCTGGTGATGTTGCTTCATTTACAGCAGGTCCATATACTGACCAAGGCTTTGGTATCGGTTCAAATGGTTTTCCTGGTTTTAAACCGTTAGCGGCTGGCGTTTTCTCTCGTCAAAACTCGGCAATATATGTTGATGTAGAAGCTCAGGTTAATGAAAACTTATTAATCGGCACAGCTCTTCGTTTCGAAGACTACAGTACTTTTGGTAGTGATACTAACTACAAAGTAACTGCTCAATATAAAGTGACTGATGATTTTTCATTACGTGGCTCAGTTAGTACAGGTTTCCGCGCACCAACCGTTGGTCAAGCGAACTATGCTAATGTTCAAACTGCATTAGATGAAGGTGTTTTAGTTGATTCAGCTTTATTACCACCAACTAACCCTATTGCTGTGCAACTTGGTGCTACACCATTATCACCAGAAAGCTCGCAAAGTTATACTTTAGGTGCTGTTTGGAATGTTGGTCAAGTATTTGTAACCGTTGATGCTTACAGCATTGAAGTGACAGACCGTGTTTCTCAATCAGCTAAAAAAGTATTAACTACCGCTGATAAAGCTGTGTTGAAAGCTGCTGGTGTTGCCAATGTTGACTCAATTCAAAAAGCGAGTTTCTTTACTAATGACTTCGATACCACAACAACAGGTGTTGACGTTATCGGTAATTACTCAACTGACTTATTTAATGGCGATGCAGCATTTAGTCTAGCGTATAACTACAACAAAACTGAAGTTGACAAGTACTCAAGTATCACGGGTGACTTTAAAGTATCTCGTTTAGAAAACGATTTACCAAACCACCGTGCTACGATGACTTGGTCGCAAAGCTATGATGCAATGAGCTTCTTACTTCGCGCTAACTACTATGGCGAATACCAAGGTGTTCACGTCGATTATGATGCTACCATTAATACTGGCGATGCAGCTGTAACACTTGATGCTGAAGTAAGCTACTTCATCAATGATTCATTCACTGTATCAGCTGGTGCACAAAACTTACTTGACCAACAAGCAACAGAGGTTAACTTCACTCCAGAAGGTGCAGCATCTTGTGGCGGTTGTGTGAACAATCAATGGGGTGCTAAGTATTATGAAACATCTCCATTTGGCTTTAATGGTGGTTTCTACTACTTAAAAGCAACTTATAACTTCTAATATCGTTTAATGTAGAAGATATTTGATACACTAAAAACCTCAGCTTTGCTGGGGTTTTTTTTACCCCAAGATTTAATCAAGTAGTACTTAACCGAACAGTAAACCTATTAACCATGACCCTTATACTTCAAGCGAATCAAGAGTACCAACAAGGCAACTTTAAACAGGCTGAAGCTTTATATCGTCAGTTGTTACACGTTAACCCTCAAGATATAAATGCACTGTGGGGACTGGGAAAGGTTGCTTTAACCCTTGATGGTTATCAAGTCGCTTATGAAGTCTTTAAAAAATGTAGCTCTTTGTATACTCAAGAACCAGCACTCTTGCTCTCTTTAGCTCAAGCATGCCAAAAGTTAACGCGCTTTGACGAAGCGGAGCAAGCATTAACCAAGGCCTACCAGCTTGATAAGAAACACCTGCCAAGTTTACTGGCATTAGCTATTTTTTATTGTGAAGCCGGAGAGGTGGATAAAGCCGAAAGTCACCTTGCAGATATCTTAGCTATTAATTCAGCGCATGTTCAGGCTTTTTGTTTATTGACTAGGATTAATAGACTCACACTTGCTAGTGAGCAGTCTCAGTTAATGTTGAAAAAATTAACTTCACTAAAAGAGCCGTTATCTTTACATGAAAAAATTGCTCTACATTACGCGTTTTTTAATCAATATCATCTAATAAAAGATTATGTTCAAGCATTTGAGCATTTGCAAGAAGCCAATGACCTTCAATCTTCGGCCATCAATTTTCGCGTCAATGATATGAAACCCTTTTTCTCGAGCTTAATGACAACCTTTGATGAACCGATAATGTCTCGTGTTCACTCTTCAATAAACACAGAGAGTTTAGTCCCTATATTTATTGTTGGCCAACCCCGCTCGGGCTCTACTTTGTTAGAACAAATGCTCATGGGTCATCAAGACATCAGCAGTGGTGGTGAATTGCCTTTTTTAGCGGGTGATATCGCTAAAGGTATATGGCAACTCACAGGAAAGCACTTTCCCGAGGGTGTTAGTTTATTATCCCAAGCGCATTGCAAAAAATTAGGGGAACATTATTTAAAAAGCATGCAATGTATCGCGCCTAAAGCAAAATATATTATCGATAAAATGCCGGCTAATTATCAATCTATCGGCTTAATTAAGATGTTATTGCCGCAGGCTAAAATCATTCACATTAAGCGAAATGTGATGGACGTGAGTTGGTCTATTTATCAAAATAATTTTGAGGCGCCTGAACCTTATTTTTGCTCTTTAACTGAGATTTATCAATATAACGCTTGTTATCAAAGAGTGATGGAACACTGGTATACCTTAATTCCTGACTTTATTCACACTACTGAATATTCGAATCTAGTCGTTAATCCTGAGACTGAACTAACGAAGGTATTGGCCTTTTGTGGTCTGGAGTATCAAAGCGAATGTTTAACGTTTTCAAATAAAAAACGCCATATAAGTACACTGAGTGATATTCAATTAAGATCGGGCATTAAACAAAATCAAACTGAGGCATGGCGACCTTATCAAGCCTACTTAAAGGCCATAAGGTAAAGACTCAAAAGTAAAACCAAAGCAGTTAATTGTGTAATTCATACTGTTTTTTTACGCCTTGTATGGCATTAAGCCGAGCTTCTGCCAACGCTTCTTTTATCTCGAGCCCTTTTAAACCTTGACCAACAAACATTTTTGCGCTGACGTTACTGGCAGCCTCCATAGCAGTTTTTAAATACTGTTCTTGAGGGTAAGGTTTATTTTCAAAACCTAGTCGACCAAGAAAATCAGCTTTACACGCAATAATAAATGGTTCGAATTCTGCTGGTTTTCGCCACACGTCTATCTGGTTAAATAGTGTTAATAAGGTGCTCGGATTTAATTGAAACGCTTTATGACAATGCAAATGGTGTTCACATACTTTTAGTGCCAGCTGTTTATAGTGGTTAGGTATTTTGAGTTCAGTTGCTATCTTCTCTACTAGGGGTAGCCCTGCTTTTTCATGACCACGATGGCTTGGCCATTTTTCTGACTGAGTAAGCCCTTTACCTAAATCGTGACAAAGAGCGGCAAAACGAATGGCCGTTCTTGTCATCACTGTCTCATCACTCTGAGAAGTCAGTAACACCGATTGCTTTAAGACCATCATAGTGTGAACACCACTACAAATTTCAGGATGCCATTCGACTGGGTTTGGTACGCCCCAAAGGACATCTAATTCTGGCCATAGAACTTTAAGGGCTTGGCAACTGCGCAGTACTTCAAAAAACACCTCAGGATTATCTTCAGACAAGCTTAGCTGTATTTCCTGCCATATTCGTTCTGCACTTAGTGACAAAAGCTCACCACTTACGCTAATGCTTGTCATTAATCTGAGTGTTTCATCAGCAATTCTAAAGCCATAACTATGATAGCGAGCAGCAAAGCGAGCAACCCTTAATACCCTTAGTGGATCCTCAACAAAGGCATTGCTGACATGGCGTAGAACACGATTTTTTAGATCTTGTTGACCATTGTAAGGGTCGATAATGGTGCCGTCACTATGCATTGCCATGGCATTAACGGTGAGATCTCGGCGCAATAAGTCTTCTTCAATAGTGACGTCAGGTTTAGCATAACAAACAAAGCCAGTATAACCTTTACCTTGTTTGCGTTCTGTTCGGGCTAAGGCATATTCTTCTTTGGTGATGGGGTGAAGAAATACCGGGAAGTCTTTGCCAACTTGAGTAAAACCGAGTGATAACATCTGTTCAACTGATGTGCCAACAACTAAATAATCACGGTCTTGGACAGCTCTGTTTAATAGTTTATCGCGAACAGCGCCACCGACAAGGAAACTATTGAGTGTGGTTAAACTGTTTTGATTATTGTTCAGTGTTGACAAAAGAAAGCCATCTTTAAAATTTAATGATGAATTAAGTTTATCATAATAATTGGCTAAGCTCTTTGACATAGTATCAACAAGGAGGTAATTTCAATAAGTTGTTTTAGTTACTTAAATATTTGTTGTTAAATTCTATGTATACAGCTTTTTTTGGTCTTAATGAAGTGCCTTTTTCTATAGCACCTAATCCTCGTTATTTGTTCATGAGTGATCGTCACCGTGAGGCATTATCACACTTAACTTATGGCTTAGGTGATACTGGTGGCTTTGTCTTATTAACAGGAGAAGTGGGTACTGGAAAAACAACCATTAGTCGCTGCTTAATGCAGCAGCTTCCTGATAATATTCAAAGCGCATTTATTTTAAATCCAACACTGTCAAGCCAAGAGCTATTGGCAACAATTTGCGATGAACTCAAAATTAGATACCGTAAAACCGGGGCAACATTAAAAACACTTACCGATAAGATTCAAGAGAAACTATTAAAAAATCATCAAAATGATATCAATACCTTACTAATTATTGATGAAGCCCAACATTTACAACCTGAAGTTTTAGAACAACTACGTTTGTTAACGAATTTAGAAACGAATACTAAAAAACTATTACAAGTTATCCTTATCGGCCAACCTGAACTTCAGCAGTTATTAAAGCGACGAGACTTACGCCAACTAGCCCAACGTATTACTGCTAGGTATCATCTGCTGCCATTGAATAAATCAGAAGTCACTATGTACATTAAGCATCGCTTGTCCGTTGCTGAATGTCATCGCCCGATATTTACTCAAGGAGCAATGAATACTATTCATAAACTTTCACAAGGTATACCCAGGTTAATCAATTTATTGTGTCACCGGGCTTTGATGAATGCCTACAATACTAATGATGCCGTGGTGAATAAAAAATGTGTGCTAAAGGCATCAATTGAAGCGTTGGGGGATGAATATAGACAAGAGTTTTGGTGGCAAAATAAAGGGGTACAATTTAGTATTATTACTGTTGGCGTAGTAAGCGTTTTAGTGCTTGGTTTATGGTTAGGAAAGTATGTAATAACGCCTCTAGGGTCCATTGATAATCAAACAGAAAACATTTTATCAATCGCTAACCTAGAGGCTCAAAATAAAAAGCTACCAGTAGAAATAAAAGCTGAACAACCTATTAAAGTCGATACTCAGCCTGACAATCGACGTTTGGTGATAAAGGAAAAACTAGCATCAGCTAAAAAGGTAGAAAAGATTAATGATACTGAGCAGACCGTACTCACCAAAAATAAAGCAGATGAAGCGACTAACATCAATTTTCAAGTGAATTCTATTGATGGCGTTTCAAATGAATTTCTTTCTCGTTTTCAATCCGCTATTGATGAAACTTCATCAGAGAAAAATAACCAAGAGTTACTTGACGCGCAAAGAATCAATAATACCGATTCGGTACGCTCATTAACTGATATGCCAGATTGGGTTCAAAAAGCGGTACCTAGTCTTGAATTTGACATGCATATTTATTCCAGTGATGGTGAAGGTTGGGTGAGGATAAATGGCAGGGATCGTTATGAAGGTGATAAAATAGCTGAAAATTTATTTTTAAATAAAATATTGCCACAAAAGGTAATTTTAACTTACCACGACAAACAGTTTAGTTTACCTGCGCTCTCTAATTGGTAATTAGCTTGCATGCACTATCATAAAATTTTAGTCATTCTAGCTCCATAACGAGCATAGAAAGGCAATCAGTTGATCGTGAAATTTTGATGTTGTCAGACAGTCTTATCCGATGGTATGCCTAGTGCTATTCCCACTCATCTTCTAGTTCGTTTTCCATATGCTGTAAATGGCGATCAAGTTTATTCAATAAATGGTGCATGGTAGATAACTCCTCATGAGTAAAACAATCATCAATCATTTTGCCTGTTTCGATACGTTTAGGTGTGATCTTGTCATATAAAGCCGCACCTGTTTCCGTTAGGTAGATCAATACTTTACGGCGATCTCTTTTCGAGTTTAAGGTATCAACTAAGTTTAAGGTTTTTAACACCTTTACGGCACGAGATACTGTGGCAGCATCGCTTTTTAAAGCGTTTGCGACATGGCCATTCGTTAACCCGCCATAAGCGCCTAAAATAGAAATAACGCGCCATTCTCGTTCACCAATATTAATAGCTAATTCATTTAATAACTCAGGTAAATCATTACCTGCTTTTGCCATTTGAGCCGCTAAGCAATACATTCGATAAGGGAGAAAGGTTTGTAAATCCAAACTGCAGTGCACTTTACCTGCGGGTTGTTTTTTCGAGGGTAGAGGCGAGATTGTCTTGGCTGAATTGTTTGTCATGGGCAAACTAATATCAAAAGTGTTAATAAATAAAGTTTACAGGTAAACCTTAATTGATTCCAGTTGTTAACCGCTATTACTAATGGCCTCATTCTACTTACTTTAAACAAGATAATTGCTCCCCGTGATCAGTAATGTTGAAAGGTAAGGCTGATTATTCTGATCATTCAAGGATAAGTGTTAGTTCGTTTTTTTATGAACTTATTTTATCTTATACCATGATAATATATTAATTTTTTCCTTTTAATCGAAATAATTAATATACTATTTTTCAGTGTGTTGGTACCGCGGGAAACTAATCTACGGTCTCAGTACATTTAAGCAAACGGTTAGTTTTAAACTGTATTTATACTTTAGTACAACAAATAACAAAATTCTGTTTACTCAAGTCATCTGAAATGAGCCTACTAAAGCCTACTATCGTAGCAAGGTATAATGGCTGGTTAACTGATTTAAATCAGCTGATAAAATGTGTTCCATATTAAACGTTTAACAATAGATCTATAAATTTAAGGGATAAATTAATGAATAATGACCTAGCAATAGAAGAAATTAGGCACCCATTGCCAAATTTTACCAGAGAAACGGCTATTCAAAAGATACGTAAAGCAGAGGATGCGTGGAATACTCAAGATCCGGAGGTGGTAGCTACAGCTTATAGCCTTGACAGTAGATGGCGTAATAGAGATATATTTATCCAGGGTAGAGAAGACATTATCAACTTACTGAACGCCAAATGGCAAAAAGAGCGTCATTACAAATTAATTAAAGAGCTTTGGTCAGTAGATAATAACAGGATCGCGGTAAGGTTTGCTTATGAATGGCAAGATGAATTTAATCAATGGGTTAGATCATACGGCAACGAAAACTGGCAATTTAACGACAAAGGGTTAATGGAGCAACGACATGCCAGTATCAATGATATATTAATTGATGAAAATGAACGTAAATTTCTTTGGGCTGGTGATAAAAGGCCACTGAATTATCCTGGACTCACCGAGCTTGGCTTATAATAATGACAATAATTTAAAAGTCTGCTTGTTAATAAACAGCAGACTTTTTGATTTAATGATTGATGCTTTTAATTAATGGCAATATTAAGCACGTTCAATAATCATCGCAATACCCTGGCCAACACCAATACACATAGTACATAGCGCGTATTGTCCGCCTGTCCGTTGTAATTGATAGCTAGCGGTAGTGACTAAACGAGCGCCACTCATTCCCAATGGATGGCCGATAGCAATAGCGCCGCCATTTGGGTTGACTCGTGGATCATCATCATTAATCTCCAGTTCACGCAATACAGCTAAGCCTTGGGCGGCAAAGGCTTCATTAAGTTCAATAATATCCATTTGTTGTAGCGTTAAACCTGTTTGTTTTAAGACTTTTTTAGTCGCATTTACTGGTCCTACGCCCATAATTCGAGGTTCTAATCCTGCAGTTGCCATACCAACAACCCGAGCAATTGGCGTTAAACCATTTGACAACGCGGCTTCTTTTGAAGCGATTAATAATGCACAGGCGCCATCATTAATGCCAGAGGCATTACCCGCAGTGATTGTCCCACCTGCTCTAAACGGTGTTTTTAACGCAGCCAATCCCTCAAGAGTAGTACTTGCTCTACCGTGTTCATCTTTGGTAAACACTTTAGTCTCTTTGCGGCTAATATTGACTTTCACATGTATGATCTCTTGTTCTAATATTCCCTCCTCCTGAGCTTTAGCTAATTTCTGTTGTGAGCGATAAGCAAAGAGGTCTTGATCTTCACGACTAATATTAAATTGTTTGGCGACGTTTTCGCCTGTTTCTGGCATAGAGTCTACACCGTATTCGGTTTTGAATTTTTTGTTGATAAAGCGCCAGCCCATCGTAGTATCAAACAGTTGAGTTTGACGAGAAAATGCTGACTCGGCTTTAGCCATAACCATAGGTGCTCGCGTCATTGCTTCAACCCCGCCAGCTATTGCCATTGATTGCGCGCCACAGGCGATAGCGCGAGCAGCTGTGCCAATAGCGTCCATACCTGAGCCACATAAGCGGTTAATGGTTACCGCTGGAA
>Ga0307489_10000464_pt1 | contig 24649 bp, 20 predicted proteins | sample SB12metaG_FD_202247 | JGI IMG/M metagenome (GOLD analysis project Ga0307489, IMG submission 202247) | Sea-ice brine microbial communities from Beaufort Sea near Barrow, Alaska, United States - SB 1.2 | ecosystem: Environmental > Aquatic > Marine > Coastal | place: USA: Alaska | collected... | reverse complement strand
ACTATTTATGATTATAAAACTACAAAATCATCAATTCTAAGGATCGTTATGGCCGCTTCGGTCGCCATTTGAATAGATTTAATTTTGCTCATTGCTGGTTCAATTATGCCAGATAAAATATTATTCTGAAGTCTTCCGTTTGATAAATCCAATCCATAATACCTGCATCTATAATTTTTTTTGCCCGATGAAGCCAAGTGCAGAACCCGTAGTTTTGCTAAAATCCCTAGGTCATTGATTCCAGCATTAGTAACCAAAATTTTTGGAATAGTCATTAGAGCTTCTCCGTATTCAGAAATTGGCAACTGTTCTCTTGATGGTACTGAATTCGACAATTTTTCCAATAAAATACTAAGAGCAGTTTCACATGAACCACCTCCTGCTACTAATTTTTTGCCCTCAATTGTTCTTTTTAATACCGAAATAGAATCTACTAGTGATCTGGACATTTCTTCTAATAAATAGGTATTTGCGCCTCTTAAAAGAATTGAATTGCCAGGACAAAAACTACAGCCTCTAATCGTTATAAATTTAAAACTGTTCAAATCTTGCTCAAATATTTCTTCGGCAACACCGAAATAAACACTTTTTTTTGTATCCTTAAATTTATTTGAATGAAAAACTTTTTGAACTTTTGTTCCACAAGATATTGCGATTCTTTTCAAATCATCTAAAGAAACCCGTCGCACAGCAATTATTCCATTTTTGTGAAATAATTTTACAACAAAATCATCTATTCCTTTACTAGTTAAAACAACATTTATTCCGGTTATTGCCAATTTAAGTACTTTTTTTTTCACAATTTCTGTTTCTTTTTTCACAATTTTTTCTATATTTTTATTAAATTTACCTTCTATTTGTACACCCAATTTCATTCTAGACCGTTTTAAGTCAGAGTCAAAACAAATAATTCTTGCTGGTGAAATCTGATTTGACATTTCCGGAATTATTTTTTGACCAGATATCGCACAACCATCTATAAGACGGCTCATGTTAATTCCCTGACCTTCAATTTTAATAAAGTTAATTATTTTTAATTGGCACTTAAATTTTTTTGAATAATTTTCAGAATTTTTAACAGATTTTACGGCTTCTAAAGTAAATGTAGAAAATTTTTTTGCGTTTATTCCTGATATTTTACTTGAAAGGCTTGTTTTTGCAACATTTAATAAAACTTTAAAATTATAATTGTCTATGTTTAGGGAAAGCTTTTCCCTAATGATATAAGATGAATAACACATAGCCAATCGAAAAGCCGAAATAATAACAGAGGAATGTATTTTGTTTTTTATCATAACATCAGCTCTTTTTAATAGTTCAGATGCAAGAAGAACGACACTAGTTGTTCCATCTCCCACTTCTTCGTCTTGTTGATTCGCCAAATTCACTAAAATTTTCGTTGCAGGGTGTTTTATTTCTAAACATTTCAATATATTAGCCCCATCATTAGTCACTATCATGTCTCCTACTTCATTTATTATTAACTTATCCATACTTATTGGACCCAAAGAAGTTTTTATTAAATCGAAAACTTTTAAACATTCTTTAATATTCTGTTCTCTGATTTTATGTCCAGATAAATTATCATACGATTGTTTGTATTCTGATTTCATTAAAATTTAAAACAGGTGTCCTTTTTTATTTTGGAACAAAAATAATGGGGAATTACCAAATTCAATATTCCGAAAAATATATTGACTCTTGTTTTGAATACAGGTAAGTTTTATTTCTTAAATCTTAAAAATTTTTTCTATTTAAATTTTTAGACATGTTATTTTACCTCCAAATAGTTTAAAATCGATTCCCCCTAACAAATTATTATCGGAGGTTGAATGGAGAAGCTTAGGAATTCAACAATCGAAAGGATGGGCGCATTATTCCATTCATAAGCCTGAACCAAACATTTTATTATTTAGGCGACCTATATAAATTTAAAAAAAATAAATTACAATAATTTTAAAAAGTTTTTTTTAAAAAACAACGAAACGTTCAAGAATCTTCTTTTTTTTTTCCACCTTTTATTTGGATTCTTTTTCCTGTTACAGGATCAATTGAAGTTTCTATATTTCCGGCACCCGGATCAATGTAAGTTCCAGTCAATTTTATTTCCTCTTCAATATCTTTTTGTTCTTGATCTTTCATCCATTTTTCCCATACCGTCAAACCTTTATAAGCAAACCAAATACCACACGCAGAGCCTCCGACCGTTAAACCCATTTGTGTATTTCTCCATGTACTATATTTATACTCATCATCTTCAATTTGGTCAACTTCAATTTCAATTTCAGTTCGTTTAGTTGTATCGGGAGAAAATAAAAAATTATCATCAAAAATGTCCTCTCTTTTTAAGTCTAACTCGTTTGCATCGATAACTATAGAGCCCAAACTTTCATTTTTAGTTTTCACGAAATCTAAATTATTCGAATAATCAAAAGAAAAAACACTAAAAACACTAAAAAACGGGAAGTTGGGATTTTCATGAATTTTATTCTTTCTATTTATAACGGTATTTTCTTTATTTAAGTTTTTGGAATTTATGTTTTTCATATCTATGCCTTTTTTTTTAGAAATTTCGTTGTTTAACTTTGTTGAAAAATTCAAATATATCGAATTTAAAAAAAGCATTTAAATATATTTTAATCAAATAATATAATATATGTAAAATATAAATTTTAATATAAAAAATAGTACATTGTGCATTTTTTTTGTTGCTTTTTTAGAGTATTTTATTTTTATACAAACGGTTTATAGAAAAAATAATTAGTTTTTTTACCCAAATCTTAAAAAATAAACCGTTTCTTTTTATATTTAAATTAATTTTGTCGGTATTTTTTATGCGTTTAGAAACCTTCAATAAAAACCGCAATGTATTTTGGTTACTCGAAAATAAAAAACCCTGATGAATTTCGAACTTTTCCACCATTTTAAATTTTGTTTAAATTTGATTAAAACTATTTTAACTTTTTAATTTTAATATTCAAAATATAAAATGAATGAAAATCTGAGCCTTAGAAAGTATGATGAAATTTTAAGCAAAGAACTCTATTTTGAAAAAAACAAAAATAGTTTTGAAAAATTTAGCGCCTTAGATATTAAATTTTTAAGTATTTTCAATTTTCAAATTATAAATCAGATTAAAATTTTAACAAATAATAAAAATTTCTTTCAGTCGGAAAATTTTATGAATATAGAAGAAAATGAATCGAAATATTTTATTTTATTTTTGAATTTTAAAAGTCTATCCTTTTTCTCTGTCTCAATGATTATATAAAATTAATCAAAATTTTAAAAATAAATAAATCTCTAGTTTTTCTAATAGAAATTTTCAATTTTAAAAATTATTATTAAAAAATTTAAAAAAAAAAAATCTTGAAATTTAAAACATTGAATTTTTTCAACCCAAAATATTCCTGAAATTAAACGTTTTAAATGGTAAATAAATTTTCCAACGTGACTTTTAATAATTTTCTTTCCATTTTTTAACTTTTCCCTTATAAAATTAACCTTACGATTTGAGAGGATTGAACTCTCGACCCTCTGCGTGTAAAACAGATGCTCTGGATGTTAAGTACCACTGAGCTAAAATCGCTTTAGATTTAATATTTTATAAAATATAATAATAATCTCTTTCAAAATTTTAGATTTTAATAAAATTAAATTATTTTTTTTTAGAATTTAAATAATTTAAGATAAAATTAAAAGAACCGTATATATTTAACTGTATTTGATTTGAGAAATATCTTTTTTGCTTTCTTAAACTTTTGCCCATTTTTAATAGCAATAAAAATATTTTTGATTAAAATATTTATGAAAACATCTAATTTTTCTATTTCCCCGAAGCAAGAATTGCCATTTTTAAGTTCTATGATTATTGAGATTTTGTTGTTACGTTTAAAATTTAAAAAAACATTAAATATATTTTTAACCATCTCTATTTTTAAACAACTTCATTTTCATGAATTACATTTCCTCGTTAGAATTTATCCACAGTCAATTAAACTATTTGGATCTATTTTATCAAATAAAAATAAACAAATATTCCCTTTGTGTTTTAAAGAAAAAATTTTTTGTGAAAACTAAAAATAAATTGATTAAAAAAAATATTTTTTTGTGTCAATATTTTTTTAATGTTTATTTAGAAAAAATTAACGTTTTTATTCCTTCGTTTTTTGATTTAAAACCTTGGATAATTTTTTGGCTATTTAATCTAAAAGATTTATTAATAATTCCAATGAGTAATAAACTATACCAAAAAATATATAAATTTTGCGGGGGATTTTTTTCCGACCAAAGGGTTGGTTCGTCTTTTAATGTATCGACCCCTTCTCTTTTCATTCTATATCCTATAATTCTTTTGAGATGTATTTGCCTAACGAAAAATGACTTTTATAGAAGGAAAGAAATTGAGTTTATTTACTTTTTTATAAGAAAATTAAAAATTAAAAACACGAATTTTAGGGCATCCTTTGTTGGTGATACAGACCCGAGAAATATTTATTGTGTATTTACAATTTCTTCTCTCTTTAATATGTTGACAAAGGAAATCTCGGATTGTTTTGATTTTAATTACAATTTTTTAAAAAATCTGGACGACAGTTTTAGTCTAGAAAAAACGCGCGAAAGTCACGGAGCTCTTTCTTTTTGTTTTTTATCTTCAGAAATATTTTATTTTAATTCCAATTCGATGTACTTTCCATCGTCTTTTACAAAAAATTGGATTATTGATAAACAAAAAATACATAACAATCAATTTCAAGGAAGAACGTCCAAATTAACCGATTCTTGTTATTTTTTTTGGCTAGGGTCAATTTCCATAATTTTTTCTCTACCATTTTCAGACAAAGTTTACGAATTGTTTTATTTGTATAAAGAAAGATTCTTGAGCGGATTTTGCGATAAACCCGGAAAAACACCAGACATTTATCATACTAGTTATTCTATTGCAAGTTTATCTTTTTTAAATTTTTTTGAAAAAAATCACCAAATGATGACTAAACTGAATCCTATTTTTTCTTTGCGTGAGTCAAAAATTATTTTTTTTTTTTCTTTTACGCAAATATCTTAATGTTTAGAATTTTTGATAGAAATAACTTTGGTTTCTCCAAATATCTTAATCAAACCAAAGAGACAATCGGATTCAGTTAAAATGCTATTTCTTAAAGAAATAACCAATATTTGAGAAAATAAACTATAAAAGTATATATGAGAGGCTATTTTTGAAACATTTTTAAAATCCAATGCTGCATCTATCTCATCTAATAAATATAATAAAGTGGGTTTTACTATTTGAAGAGAAAAAATCAAAGCTAAAGAACTAAGGGTTTTCTCTCCTCCGGAAAGCGATGTTATTGGTCTCCATGTTTTTTCAGGTGGTCTTACAGACATCAATAACCCTTGTGAATAAGGATCAGTCTGATCTAAAAAATCGAATTCCATTATCCCACCCAAAGAAATTGAGGAATAGGTGATTTTTAAAGTTTCTGATAACAGAAAAAGTATTTGGACGAAATCAGAAACTCTATGCAAGTGAACCCACTCGGTATGATTATCACGTGAACTAACGTTTAGCAAATTTTTTTTTGAACATATTTTTTCGGAAAAACCCAAATGATCGTAACAAATCCATTTTAATCTAACTAATAAAAAAAATTTTTTTCTTTGCTTTTCCAGAATTTTCCTATTTCCCATTTTCATCTTTATTTGTAGTAAACTTAAATTTTTCATTGAATTATTTAAAAATCCAGAATTCACTTTTTTATAAGAGGAAGGCATTATTTTATGTGAATTTTTAATTTTTTTGTTTTTTGAAAAAAAAAACCTAGAGGCTGTGAAGGGAATTAATGTAAAAAAAAATTTTTTAATTTCTATTTTTATTTTAATTATTTTTTTTTTTAAATTTTTTTGATTAAAATACATCGATTTATTTATTTTTTCAAAATTATCAACAAATTTTTTTTTTTGAATATTTATATTTTTGTATAAAATATTGCAAAAAAACTTTCTTATTATTTTAAGTTTTGATAAAATAGAAAAATAAAATTGAATTTTATGAAATTCTCTTGATAATTTGAATAATATTTGAAAAGATATTTTGATGGATTTGAATTTTTCTACTGCTGCCTTTTTTTCTTTAATTGAGATAAACTTTTTAATTTTTGTTTTACGATGTTGTCCAGAATTTAACTCCTTTTTTTTAAACATAGGATAATTTTTTTTAATAAAATGGACTTTTTTTTTAGACCTAAATAAAAAAAATAAAATCATTAGATAAACAATATTGCGCAATTTGCTATTAATCATAATATTTTTTCTATCATCTAGGTTTTTTTTTTGAATTTTTTTTTTAAATTTATTTTTAGAAAAACTTGCAGAAAAATTTTCTTTTAATTCCAACAATAGATATCTAATTGAGAAATTTCTATAATATTTTAATTGGAAATATCCTTGAAATTTCTCTAAAAACTTATTTTTCTTTTTTTTATCTAATATTAGTCGAATCCCCGAAAGTATATCTTTGGTTTTTTTATTGTCCACTCTGGGTAATTTTATAAAAAAATTTTCTAAAATTGTAAAAAAGGCTAAATAAATGAAATAATCTTTCAGCCATTTAAGGGATTTTCTCTCTTTTAAATGCGTAAAATAATCAGTTTTTGTTACGCCCGCGCCAACAAATATTCCATTACTATCGATACTATCCCCTTTCAAAGTCACTATTTTTTTTTTAAATTTTTTTTTTAAAAGACAATTTATCCCTATTTCTAAATTTTTTACAACGATAATATCAAAAAAAAAATGGTTAACAATTTGTAAATTATTTTGTTTAAAATAAATTTTTTCAAGAACTTTTTGATTTAAAAAGTAATCATCGTGTAAAAGTAAACTTAGTGAAGATTTAATTTTTTCTTGTATGACAAATCTTGTACGATTTAAATCGTTTTTTTCAAAAAACTCTGCAGCATTTTGAGCGTTTATGGTAGTATCAATTAAAATACTATGTATTTCTCCTCCTAAAACAGAAAGAACAGGAAACAAAAAAAATAAAGTCGTAAAACAGCTTGCCCCGATTGTTCCATTAATTCCTACCAAATTTTTTTTAATATTGTTTAAATATAAATATTGGGTTTTCCTAAAATTTTTTATAAAACCATCTATTCGATTTTTTTTTTCACTAAAAGTAGTTAATCCAAGGATTATCAAAATCTTTTCGACAAAATCAAAATTCCCACGAAGAATTTCTGTGAGTTTTAAATAGTAAAAATATTCCTTTTTTCTAGGAAAATTTTTTTTTTTATCCCACATTACTTTTTTTAATTCCAAAAAAAAAAACTCAACTATTTTTAAAATCCCTTTTTTTAAAGAAATTAAAAAAAAATCGATTAAATAACGATATTCCTCTAGGTTTTTTTTCCAAATCTTTTGAATTAATTGATTTTTTTCAAAATTTTTAAGAATTTTTCTTTGGTCAAAAAACCTATTCATTGAACAAGTATTCAAAACATAAAAAATTGATATTTTCTGATTTAAAAAATAAGTTTCTAAAAATAATTGTTTTAGCCTTAAATAAAAGGAATTTTTTTTTTTATTTTGGTTCATTTTAAAAAAAAATCTATTTGTTTTGGTGTAGTTTTCTTTTTGATTTTTATAAAACATAAGTTTCTTCTTAATATTAGAATATTTAAAAAATTTACATATTAGTAAAAACTCTTCAATATTTTTTTCAATATTTTTTTGGTTTTTTAGTAATTCGGCTTTTATTATACCCAAAAAATTAGATTTTTTTTTACAATAGATAAATTTTTTTTGTGAAATACCAAACAAGATTTTTACGTTTAATACAGATACCTGTTTAAGAAAATTTCTTTTTGACGAAATAATTATTTTTGATGCTCGTTTAAATATAGTAAATTGAATAATACCAAATACTTTTTTTAGAGCTTTAAATTTTTGATTTTTTCTGTAATTTTTCATACTTTTTTGATTTTTGATTTTTTTTTTGTTTGACCAATTATCTATTTGTAAATCTTTCGAGAAATTTTTACCTTTAATTTTTCTTTTCACCAAAAATTCAACATATTTAGTAGAACCAAGTGAATCTTCTATAAATTCCAAAAATCCTATTTCTTGGATTAAACATGCTTGAGGTTTCATTGAAGAAATTTTCTCAACTTCACCTTGTTGAATTAAAAACCGGTCATTTTTTATTAGAAAATTTAAGTTTCCTGCAATTTTTTTGTAAACTAAAAAGGAGATTTCCTTTCCGTTTATAAAGTAAATCGAAGAAAATCTAGAAAAAATTTTTCTACTAAAATAAACTTCTTTAAATAGAATTTTCCGCCCTTTAGCATTGACCTTTGAAGAATTAAAGTTTATCGCGACAGAGGAAAAATTGTCTTTTTTTAAGGTGTAAAGATAAATAATATCATGTAAACGTTTGAATCTCATTTGCGAGGCCTTTTTTCCCATAACAAAGAGAATTGAGTCAAATAAGTTTGATTTACCACTACCGTTTGGTCCAATAACAGAATTTAAACCGGAAAAAAAAGGTCCTATTTCAATTAACCCTTTATATGATTTGAAATTATAAAGTCTCAGAGTCTTGATAGAATTTTTTATATTTTTACTCATATGTATATTTGAAAACTTAAAAAATGAAAAAAATAAATATTAAATTATTTTTAATATATTATTTAAAATTATTTTTTTTAATGATTGTAAATAATTTTTTGAATTTTTATCGAACATTCCTGAAATTTGAAAATCGAGCTTGAATGTGGGGGAAAATATATAATAATACCTATTATAAGGAAGCTTATTATTTAATTTTTTATCACACAATAAAGATGTTTCGTTGGTCCAACATTTTGCAACATTTTTTTTTTTGTAACCTCCCCCACCTAGAACAACAAAAGGGATCCCTAGATCTTTTATGAAATTAATACATTCAGCGTGACAAGTATACGTTATATTAAAATTCCCCAATTTATCGCCTGCTAAAGAGTCTGCTCCAGCTTGTAAAACTATACTATCGGGTTGAAATTTTTCAATTACTTTTTCAGCGATTAAATAAAAAATTTCATAAAAAGGTTTATCTTTGATTCCATTCTTCAATGGTACATTAATTGAATATTTTTTGCCCAACCCAAGGCCAGTATCCAGTAAATTGCCTGTTTCTGGAAAAAAAAATTTTTTGAAATTGTGGAAAGATATACAAAAGACTCTTTTGCTTAAATAAAAAGCCTCTTCCACTCCGTCTCCATGATGAACATCAATATCTATGTATAGAACTTTTTGGAATTTTTTTAATAATTCAAGTATACATAAAACTATATCATTGATATAACAAAAGCCACTGGCCCGTTTTTTCTTCGCGTGATGATATCCCCCGGACCAATTGATGGTGCACCCCGTTTCATTTTTCAAAATATCAAAAGCAGATGAGATACTTGCACTAGAATATATTTGACAATATTCTAATATTCCTTTAAATACAGGACAATCTAAATTGTGGTTTTTAGGTAGAAAATTTTCGATTTCATCAAGTTTATCTTGGTCACCGTCATTATCATGTTTAAGGTTATTCTTTATATAGACTAAATTGTGAAAGTTAAGTAAATGGTAATTTGAAATTTTTTTCGACTTTTTGAAATTAAGACATGAATGTAAACCATATGAAATAACCAATTCATTAAGAATATTAATTCTAAATGGCTTCATAGGATGCCCTGTATGGTAAAAAAAATTTCCAAAAGAAAGATCGGCATAGAAATTAGGTTTTTGCTTTACCATTTGTATGTGGCCTTTTTTTATTAAATATTTAGGTATATACTTATATTTAATAAATATACAATGTTTATGTATTCTAATCTTGACCGTTTTAATACGAAGAATTTTTGGGTAACGTCCAAGAATTCCTCAAAAAACATTAAAAAATTATTTAGATTAACATTTTCTTCATTTAAAAATATTGCTATCGAAAATATCCCTAAGAAAAATATTTTGAAACTTCCAATAAAACAAAATAAATTATTTGGTTTTATAAAATTTAAATTGGTCAAAACTGAACAATTTGTATTAATAAGAATGTGCTCTTTATACAAAAAAAGTATCATTTTTTTAAATTTTTTAAATTTCAGTATTTATCAAAAGTATGATTTTAAATATAAACAATTAAAAATTAAAAAGTTTTTTGATTTAGATTCTTTATTTTCTAATAAAAACAAAATTTTAATTGGAAAAATTTCAGATTCATATGGAAAAATTTTTTCTTTACAATCGTACATAAAATTTATAAACAAAGAAGATTGCTTTCAATTATATAATTACTTTAAAAAAAATCAAAGAGTTTTTCCGGTACCAAAGAATGCTGGCTATTTGTTTTTTTGAAACGTTTTTACAATTGATTTTTTTTTTGATTTTTTTATATTTTTAATAAAAATTACTATGATTAAAATTTTTTTATTATTTTCAATTACGTAATAATTAAATTGTTGGATTTAGTTTAATTGTATAATTACATCCTTTTTTGTTTTTTGATAAAATCAAAAAAACATAAAAAATAAGTATAACATTTTTCCCTGATCCCCAATAAAAAAAAAACCCCTTTATCATCTTCATCATAGATATACCAAGGCGTTCGTTTTAGTTAATTTTTAATTTAAATTTAAAGCCAAATTTTAATAAGCTAAGATTTACTTAGCAAGTACAAGTTTTTTTTTTATTAAAAACCTTACGAAAATTTCCGTAATAATTATATTTTATTCAAAAAGTTTAAAAGATGACCATTAACCAAATTTTTTTTAAAAAAAACACCAATTTAATCAAGACAAAAGAAAATTCTAGAAAAAATTCACACCAAATAATAGATATCGAGGATTCTACTTTCAATTATGTAAATGATAAAAAATATAACAATAAACCCGAAAATTCAATTGTAAATTTTCAAATAGCCAAAGCTAATGAGGTAGTCCCAAATGTCCAAAATGTAGTCTCGACCGTAAGTCTAGGAGTTCAGTTAGATCTAAAAAGAATAGCATTAAAAGCAAGAAATGCAGAATATAACCCTAGAAGATTTGCTGCTGTTATTATGAGAATCCGAGACCCGAAAACTACTGCATTAATTTTTTCATCTGGCAAAATGGTAATAACTGGTGCCAAATCAGAGGAGTCTTCGAAAATCGCATGTAAAAAATATGCAAGAATTTTACAAAGATTGGGGTATGGTCATGCAAAGTTTATAGATTTTAAAATTCAAAATATCGTAGCTTCTTGTGATATACGTTTCCCAATACGATTAGAGAGTTTGGCCCATGCTCACAGCCAATTTTGTTCATATGAACCTGAATTGTTTCCAGGTTTAATTTATAGAATGATAACACCAAAGGTGGTGCTTCTCGTTTTTGTTAGTGGAAAATTAGTACTTACAGGAGCCAAGGAAAGGAAAGATATATATCAGGCTTTCAGTAACATTTACGCCGTTTTATGTTTATTTAAAAAAGGATAAATTTATCTGTGCTAAATTTTAAGAATTATATTTTTTATTATAATACACAAGCCTTTATCTACCCAATCTGTTATGGCTGTTTCAATCTGAGAATTTTTGATTTTATTTAAGTTTAATTTTTTAAACATACAAAATTTCAAACAGTTATTTTTTAATTTTCTAAAAATATTTGGCAGAATTTTTTTAACTTTTTTGATTTTCCATTTTTCTTCAAACTCTTGATCTTTAAAATTATAATTTTTTGTTAGATTAGGTGACAACTTTTCAATTTTTTGTCCTTTAATTTTTGTTTCTAATTTAAAATTAATTTTTTTGACGGCATTTAAAATTTTTCTATTTGAAAGTTCGAAAAGAAACTTATTAATTAAGCTTACATCTGAAAATGTGATTATTTTTCTAAAATGAAGTTTTGTAAATATTCTAGATAACCGGATCATTGTTTCTAATTTCTTAATCGAAACAGTAAAAAAATCAGTTTGATTTGTTTTCCATTTTAAATAATCTTCTATTAGTTTAGTTTCAGCTTGATCAGAAAGATATGGTCTAAAATTCATTTTAGAATATTCAATATAAATTCTTAAAAAATTTAAATTAGTTTCTTCATCTTGAAAATTTTCAAAATTATCATCTAATATTGGCCGAGATTTATTGGCAAAAAAATCGTTAAAAACCTTTGAATATGCTTTTTTTTTATAACTTTTATTAAATTTAAAGTCATTGTTATAGGATGAAAGCACCCTTTTTGCCTGTTTTTTTTCTTCCTCTATAGATAAATCATTGTCAAATATACATACTATATCGAAATTAGTTAAAATAGAGTCTGGAATATTTATATTTTTTTTTAAGGATTCTGAATTATCATCAAAAATGAAATTTAATTGTGATGAAATAATAAAATTTTTTCCAAAAGGAATATGTAAATTCCCCGACTCGGATTTTGTATTAAAATTTTGAGAATCGATCATTTCTTTCAATAAATTTTTTTCAAAACTCGAAAAATTTTCTAAATTTTCAATACAAAAGACTTTCGAATTGAAATAAGAAAAACTTGATTGTAAAAATTGATGTCTAGGAATTTTTTTTTTTGTGATTTCTAATGGGCTTTGAAAAAAATCCCTTATGTCTTTTCTTTTTAATATAGGAGAAAAAAAAAATCGGGAAACATAATTCAAATACTTTTTGATTGCTTCTACGCAATTACCTAATAATAATATATTTATTCCAAATTCTATTTCCCCTTTTCTTTGATTAGAATTAATCGAATTACCCCCCAGAAATAACAAGAGACCTTTTTTGAATATTGATTGATCTGGTAATTCGGGTAAAATAAAAGATGTTAGGATGTCAAAACAATTACACATTTTTGAAAAGTTTTCAAAAAATATAAAATCTAATTTTTGAGAAAAAATTTTAGGTTTTTTCTTTAATTTGTAAACGGATAAAGCTGAAATTGTCGGGGAAAAAAGAGTCGACTTGTCTCTTTTTTTTTTTATTACTGGTAACAGTGTTCCTATTACTTCTATTGGTTCTCCTATGTCGAATTTTTCGACAAAATCTTCTTCTAAAACTACTGTTATAGTTTTAGGCGAATTATAAACGTCCCACTCTTGCGACAAGTCTTGAATTACAATTTCTTGCCAAAAAAAAAATTTAGATAATCCAGTTTCGATTTCCATATTATTTTGATAAAAATCGAATGATTCAGATGAAATTTTTTTTTCAGTCCAATTTTTCAAAAAAAACTTTTCAGAACTTTTACAAAAATATACAGATCTTTTAACTCCAATCTTTTTTATTCCAGTTTCCACGATTAGGCCTTTTATTGAAACCATTTGGCCTAAAAAACTTGCTTTCATACCAGAAGGAGAACCATTTTTATTACCAAAGGGACCATGTAAATTTATTTTCAGTTTAATAGCCTTATTTTTTTTGGAATCGTATGGCTTAAAAAAATCAATCAATGTTTTTTCGGCTAATCTAAAATATACCAACGGTTGCTTCAATAATTTCAAGACTATGAACGGATTGTGAAACCAAAGTTGGTCCATATTTATTGGAATTCTTATTATATTTTCTCTTTTTTTAAAAATTCTATTGTTAATGAACTTTTGAAATAAAAATTTTTCCAAAGATTTAATAAAAATAGTGGATTCTTTTAAATCACGTTGGTTTTCCATATGTAAAATGTCAAAAAAAATTTGTTTTTTTAGATATTAAATTTTTTTTGTTAAATCTTTTCTGAAAGCTATTTATAAAATAAATTAATTTAAATAAATTTTTATATTATATATTTTATTTAAAAATAACTAACATTTGACGTAAAAAAACTCGGTTTCATTTAACTTAATGGGGGGTTTAGTTTGAATAAAGCCCGGGTCAAAATCAAAAAAAAAATTTTTTTGCCCAACGATAAACCTGCTTTATTATTCATAAGCCGTTACAATAGATTAATTAGAAAAAGAATTTTTAAACTTTAAAAATCAAATATGTAGATTTTGTTTTTATACGAGCTTTTTGAATTGTAAGGATATTTAAAATTTTCTTTATTTTGTAACAATTAATTTTTTTGGCAAAGAAATAAAAGATTTTTTTCCTTTTCCGATTACAAAAACGTTAGTTAATTTTGTTGAGAATTCTGTATTATTTTCATCCCTTATTTTTAATGTTTCTTCTCTTCCAATATGTTTTTCTCTACTTAAAATTAATCCGATTTTTCCAATATTACTTCCCCCTGTTACCATACAAAGAGCTCCGTTATCAATTTTAATGAAATCGATTATTTTATTTTCTTTTATATCGAATAAAACGGAATCATTTGTTTTTACCATTGGGTCTGGAAACCTAAGGGTTCTCCCATCGTGTGTAATGAGAAAAGGAATTCCTTTGGGACCTTTTGCTATTTTAACAACCTTACATAATTTGAATAGGCTTTCTTCTTTATCTATTCTATGCAAAATGAATTGACCAATTGTATTGTAAAGGATTCTAAAATTTTCTTTTGTTTTTTCAATAGTAATTGTGTCCATTATTCCTGTTGGAAAATTTTTTTCAATTCGAATTTTTCCATCTACTTTTATGTTTTTATCCATCAAAATTTGGGTAACTTCTTTGGTATTTAAAGCATATCTAAGTTTATTCCTTAATATCAGTATCAAGGGAAACGAATCAAATTTCTTGTGTGGTCCACTTGTTGGACATGGTGCCCATATACCGCCCATTTTATTTAACATCCATTTTTTTGGCGCTCTTAATCTTTTTAAGTGCTTTTTAATACCTTTTGCCATATACTTTATTTATAAGAAAGGTAAACAAAAAATAAACCAAAAACTAATAATAAATTGATATTATTTATTAATATCTGGACTAAAATATATTTATATAGTCTCATTATTTTACTTAATAAATTTAATTAAAATGTTATTTTTAAATTTAGTCTTTCAAAAAAACTTTTATGCTTTAAAAAAGGAATATACATCAACAAATCATAAAAATTTCAGATTTTCCAAACATAACTTAGTTAAAAAAAGAGACAAAGGTATTGAAATCTTTTCACAAGCTTCATTAACCCCCGAGGGAGGGAGTTCTCCCTGTTTGATAAAAGTGATAGGTGTCGGTGGCGGTGGCGGAAATGCTGTAAATAGAATGGTAGGAGGGGTAGATGGAGTTGAATTTTGGTCAATCAACACCGATGCCCAAGCTCTTTCTAGATCTTTGGCCCCTAATACATGTAATATCGGCGCCAAATTGACAAGAGGTCTGGGAGCTGGTGGCAATCCGGAAATAGGACGAAAAGCTGCCGAAGAAAGTAGAGATTTGATCGGAGAAGCTGTTTCGGCGGGGGATTTGGTTTTTGTTACTGCTGGGATGGGAGGGGGTACTGGCTCAGGTGCAGCTCCCGTAGTTGCAGAAGTTGCGAAAGAAATGGGTTGTTTGACCGTCGGCGTTGTTACCAAACCATTCGCTTTCGAAGGAAGAAGGCGGATGCAACAGGCAAATGATGCTATCGCTAATCTCAGAGATAGAGTTGATACTCTAATTGTGGTCTCGAATGATAAATTACTCCAAATTGTCCCTGACAATACACCTCTGCAAGATGCCTTCTCCGTTGCTGATGATATTTTAAGACAAGGTGTCGTTGGTATCTCTGAAATCATAGTAAGACCGGGGTTAATTAACGTTGATTTTGCTGACGTGCGTTCGGTCATGGCTGACGCAGGAAGTGCCTTAATGGGTATTGGGACAGGATCTGGAAAAACTAGAGCCCAAGATGCTGCTGTAGCGGCAATTAGCTCCCCTTTATTGGATTTCCCTATTGAAAAAGCTAAAGGTATAGTTTTCAATATAACAGGTGGAAACGATATGACTCTTCATGAAATTAATGCAGCCGCAGAAGTTATTTACGAAGCCGTTGATCCAAATGCGAATATTATTTTTGGTGCTTTAGTTGATGAAAATATGGAAAATGAAATTTCGATCACAGTAGTAGCAACAGGATTCACTCAGCCTGGCGAGAATCCATTGATCGGAACAGGATCGAGTGCTGTAGATCTGACGTCTTTTTACCCAATTCCATCAAAAGAAGTCGACCAAAGGAACCAAAATGAAGATGATGATATTGCAAAATTTTGGAAAAAGCTTAAAAACTAGACTGAATATAGTCTATTTCTATTTTTAATTTTTTTGCTTTCATGGGGTCTTTTGTATAAATTTTTTAGCTTGAATCTATTTTAATTATCTTAATTCTTCCTTTGTTTATTCTAACTAAAATATCCATTAATTTTAAGATTTTAATAAATTTTTTTAATCCTTTTCTTTTTGAAATTCCAATAACAACTGCCGAATAAAAAGGTGCTGTTGAACAAGAAAAACTAAAAAGATCTTTCCAATAAAATTTTTCAATAATTTTAATAATTTCCTTGATAAATAAAATGCCTCTAAACGAATAACTATTCATTTCAAATTTTGTCTCAATTTTATTCTTGTTATTCAAAATTTTGTTTTTTAAGTTTTTTGAAAAAACTTCCATCTCAGAATTAAAAACAATCAGACCAGAAAGAGTTTGTAAATTTTTTGTAATAATATTTTTAAAACCGCGTACCGCATGTCCAAATTTTCTAAAAAAGCCCCAAATCCATCTTATTCTACCATCTTCACAATTTATAAACAAAATTCTAGAAATGTGACAACTCAGAGAACACACTAGCTTACTATAAAACCATTTTTTTTTCATAGCAAAAGTTTCTCCATCGGCGAGCTGCCTTTTCGAAACATCAATGTAACCTTTTTTTTTATCAACTCTAATAATCGATACTGTTTCTTTTTTGCCTATTTTTAATAGTTTATTAATAGAACGGATTCTTCTTCTTGATAGCTCTGACATCATAAGCATTCCTTGAATAAAATCATATTCTATTAAAGAAACATAGGCTCCAATTTCTTTTATTTCTTTTATAATACTGACCGAAATTGTGCCTGATACAGGATAAATTGGTTCATACGTGCGGCCTATTATGAACATTTAAATGGGCACCTTCGATTTATATTAAATGTGTATGAATGATTCAATGGGATTCGACCAGCATATCACTATTTTCTCACCACAAGGGAGATTATTACAACTAGAATACACAATTAAAGCGTCTCAAAAATTTGGTTCGACGTGTATAGCATTGAGAGGCCAAAACTCTATTTGCTTTGTTCTAAAAAGTAAAAAAAAATTATTCCACGCGAAAAATACGAGGGATCTTAATTATATTTCCTTAGGAAATTTTAAAGGGAGCATCTGTTCTGGTTTGAGCGGGGACATCCATATGCAACTAAAGAATATGATTATTTTATCTGCGGATTTTTATCGGGCATTTGGAAAAAAAATTTCTTCTGAAAATCTGGCTTTTCAAGTGTCAGAAAAAAATCAAATCAATACACAACAGGCTTTTATGCGCCCGCTAGGCATTAAAACTATGATTTGCGGGATTGAATTTGAAATGGGCCCCCAACTTTATAAATGCGATCCTTCTGGGCAGTATTTTTCTAAATGGCTTTGTGCTGTAGGCAAGAAAGAAAATTTAATTGAATATTACGTAGAAAAATTTAAAAATTTTAAGCCAGGGTCATGGAATTACAAACAACTTATAATAATCGCGCTTTTAATTTTTATGCGAATTGAGGGACGGGAGAATACCGCGGATGATTTAAATGTCATAATTTGTAAAAAAAATAACTATGATTTCAAGAAACTAAATTTCTCATCTATAGATACTTTTCTATGTTTAATCAAAAGTTTGGATATTTTTTCAGTAAATTAGTTTTATTTTGAATCAAAAAAATTTTAAAAAATTTTAAAATTTTAGAAATAAATTATTTCAACATATTCAAAGCGTTTCATTTTCATTTTCATTCAATTCATTAGAAGAATCATTTAATAATATTTATAAACACTGTTATACTCTTTTTTTTATTTTAATATACTTAAAATAATGTGTGAAAATTTACTAAGACCGCAAAATATAAATATTGCTAAAGCTTTTTCAAATATAATACAAACTACATTAGGTCCAAGATCTATGTTGAAAATGATTATTGACTCTCATGGTAATATTGTGGTTACAAGTGATGGAAATTGGATTTTACGTGAAATTGAAACTAATCATCCGGTGGGGAAATCACTGGTTGAACTTTCAAGAACTCAAGATCAGGAAGTTGGTGATGGAACTACCACCGTAGTCATTCTCGCATGTGAATTTTTAAAAGTTGTAGAAATATTGTTAAGTAAAAAATACCATCCTTTGCAAATAGTTGGTTCTTTTTTTCAAATAATTAAAGATACAATAATGTTCCTAGAAAAAAATTTAGCTATAAACTTGAAAAAAGATGATTTTGTAGAATTCAAAAAAACAATTATTTCATCTATTTCTACAAAATTAGTAGGCAGGTTTTCAAGAATTATATGTGAAATTTCATTAAAAACTTTAATTATTTTAAATACTATGGGTTCTACTGATTTAAAAAAGTTTGTAAAATTAGAAAAAATTTGCGGGGGATCAATAAAAGAATCAAAAGTTCTTAACGGAATAATGATAAATAAAGATGTATCGCATCCTAAAATGAAAAGATCATTTAAAGATGCTTACATTATCTTATTAGATTGTCAAATTGGATTTCAAAAAATGGAATCACAAACTTTGCTTGATGTTAAAAAAGGAAAAAATTGGGAAAATATAATGAAAACAGAAGAGGATTATATAATTTTTATATGCAATATATTGAAAAGCTTTAATCCAGACATTATCATTACCGAAAAAGGAATATCGGATCTCGCTCTTCATTATTTGTATAAAAAAGGAATCACGGTTATCCAAAGAGTTAAAAAATCGGATAATTATCGGATTTCAAAAATAACAGGAGGGACAATAGTTTCTTCAGTTCGTGAATTAGAAGTGGCAGATCTTGGATTTGCAGGTTGCTTTGCTGTGAAAAAAATCTGTGACGAATATTATACATTTTTTACAAACTGTAAAAATGTGCTTTCGTGTACAATTCTTTTATTTGGTCCTTCACGTGATGTATTGGATGAAATAGAAAGGAATTTGCAAGATGCACTGGAAGTTACAAAAAATTTATTTAAAAACCCTAGAATTTTGCCAGGGGGGGGAGCCAGTGAACTAGCTATTCAAAATTTCCTATTGGAAAAGGCAGGATCACTTAAAAATAACAATTTTTATATCTACAAATCTGTTGCTTTGGGTTTTGAAATCATTCCAAAAATTTTAATTGAAAATTGTGGTATTCCCTCGATTCAAGCTTTAGATCGCCTTAAGTTTTTTCATTCAAATAATGAACGTTTCTTTGGAATTGACGGCAAAAATGGGAATATCATAGATATGAGAAAGATTGGGATATTCGAAGTCTTTTCGGTAAAAATCCAAGTAATAAAAGCAGCTTTAGAAAATTCATCGATGCTTCTTAGAATTGATAGGTGTATAAAAGGTTTGCCTTTAACGAATATCCCAAATAAAGCAAAAAGAATATGATGCAGTAATTAAATTTATTTATTTTTAAAAAATGAGCTTTGTCCATTTCAGAACTTCTACTATCGGTATTCAATTAGAAGAAGCTTTACAAGAGCTTTTAACCGAAGATGTGATCAGCTTCGATTTTTTAGAAATTGTTAGAAAAGAATTTGATAAAGCAATTGTGACTGCATTAAAAAAAAAAGTCAAAGATAAACCCGTGATTAAGGGAAAATTAAAACACTATCAAAATTGCGATAACGTCTGGATGTTTTTTGTACATCGTCCAGAAATTAGGGTAAGCAGTTACAGTTTGCCTATTCAATTAAGTTGCGCTATAAAAATTATTGCATGTGATACTAAAATGGTTTCCAGTATAGGGAAGAAAAAGAAAAAGAAAAAACTTATTAGATTAAAAAACATCAAAGCGTAAAATTTCTAAATAGTAATTTTTATAATTTAATTTTATAAAATTTCCAGATTCTAGGGTGGAACAAACCTTTTAATTATATTTATATTTAACCAATTAGAAATTGTGATCAAAAGGGTAACTAATATATTAAAAAAAATTTTAAATTTATGATATATTCTAAATGCAGAGTTAATCTACATGGAAGAATATTTTTAAATAATAGATTTTACAAAATGAATAGATCAATTTTAGCCGTTTTTTTTTCGTGTTCCATAATTTTAGTAAAATTATTTTTGAGAAAAAATAATAAATTCCAAAAAACAAACAATAGTAGAATGCTTGTTTTATGGAAAAAAAACAACGTTTTTATTTCAGAGTTACGAAAAAATATAGGGAATTTTTTAAACTCATTTTCTACATTTTTCGGTAGAAAAATTTTTTTTAATATGAAAACAGGAACTGATTTTTTTTTTACTTTAATCTTTCCATCTGAAAAAATTTTTTCATTAAATTCCTTCAGTATGTCAATCATTTTTGCGTCTGAATTTTTCGGATTGGGAAAAGTTTTCTTTTTCAAGAACCGAGTTGAGCTGAGTAATGGTTTTGGAGAAGTTTTTTTTTTTATTTCTAGATTTTTCCCGTATAAATTCAAGAAAAAGATAAAATTTTGTATAAAGTATAGATTTTTTTGCATATCTTTTTTTCATCCAGCAATAATTTTAATATCTAACGGGTATGGTGTTTTAAAAATTTTTAAACTATCAAAAAAAGAAAAGAAAGCCATATTTGTTCTTACCAAGATTGGAAGTAAGAAAAAATTTTGTCACAAAATTATATCGATCGATTTTGCTACTATAAGTGGTAAACTTTTCCTAGGTATAATTATAGGAAATAAACTTTTAATTTTTACAATAATATTTGGGAGAAATAAAAGTTTAGTAAAAATCCAATTGATTTCAACCATAAAACATCATGGGAGTTCTGGTCTGAATTTCTTGGTTTGGGGAAAAGGATTTACTCCGCTTCTTATAACAGGGAATACCGACGGGAAAATCTTCATATGGAATAATCTACTTTTCCCTATAGTTTATATATCAAATCCTGGATCGTCGGTTTCCGACCTAGGGAGTTTCTCATTTTCTCATTCTTTTTTTACAATTTTTAAAAGAAACCAATTAAAAATAAGGAAAAATAAAGGTGGAGAAATATTTAAAATCCTACCTCAGATAATTCTAAAAAATTTTCGTTTAAAAAATTTTCCTTTAAAAACTTTAAATTTTTTGACCATTAAATTTTGTTTCAAAATTAAAAACTACACCCTAAACATTTTCAAATATTTTAAAAGATTTTATTTGGAATTAGAAGAAGATGTTTATTTGTTCGAAAACTTTTTGTTTTGGAATAGGATAATTTTAAATATGTGCGAACAAATATCGTTAAAGAAAACCAAGGTCCCTTTTTGCTGGTATATATTCTTAAAATTTAAAAATAAAAACCTGAAATTATTTGATAAAAAACAAAAACTTTATTTCAATAAGGTTAAACAATTATTTTACATAAAAAATATCGGGAAATACAGAAAATTATCAAAAATTGAAGTTCAACTAGATCAAAAGTGCAAAAAATTTTCTAAAGAAAATAAAAAATACAAAATTTGCAGGAATTGTAAAAGAGTTTTTTTAATTAAAATTTGTAATATGAGAAACTTTTATAAATGCCCTTATTTTCATAAAAATATTATATTTTACAGTTCCAGAAGAATTTTTTTTTTTGATTCGGAAATTAAACAAAAATTTTACCCTAGTCTAAATCTTAAACTTAAAACATATTCCTCCTTTCATAATTCAAAAATTTCATACAAAAACAAAATAAATTTAAATTATCTTTTTCAAAAAAATAATTTTTGGATCAACCCGAAAGAATTTTGATTTAAATAATACTTTCTAATGATTTTAGGTTAAATAAAAAAAAATTTTTTTTTTCCAGATAGGTATAAATTTTTTCCTTATATTTATAACAAAAATCTAATTCACGTTTGTTGGATTTAATAAATTTATTTTTTTTAAGAATAGAGGTATCTAGTAGAATATTATTCCAGGATTTTAAAAAAAGTCCTTCCTGAGATCCATTTGATATTATTAAAAATTGAAACGTAATCGTTCTAAAATTCTGAAAATTAAAAGAATGAAATTTATCAGATTTAGATTTAATCAGAAAAAAAACACAAAAACAAAGATAAAATCTTTTTAATGGTAAAAATTTTGCTTTTATTTTTTTCCCATAAAGCAATTCATATTTATCATAAAAATTATCCAAAATTATCTCTGAGTAAAAATGATTCCTTCCCCAAATTTTTTCTTTTTCAAAAAAAAAAAATTTATGGTGGGTAATTTTCTTAATATTTTTTGAAAATTTTATTACGCTCTTTAAAGAAATACTATCATTGTGTGCTTTTTCTTTGTAACTATTTGTTATTGAGATTTTTGAGTACTTCGAAATAAAAATTATCACAATTTGCCCTTTTTCTTTGAGCTTTTGAAGAATTAAATCAAAGATCGATAAACCAATGTTCGTAAATTTAGGAAATTTTTTAAAAAATACATTATGCGATAAATAAAATTTGTTTAAGAAAAAAAATCCTATTGAAAAAAAAAATAACCTAATACTATTATGCAAATTTCTTCTTACAATAAAAGAAAAAATCCTACTAAAATTCAAACTTTTATTAAAGAACTTTAATGAAGATATAGAAAACCTTTTTATTAAAAAAATTTTATATTTGAACGCAGATTGGCTTTTTTCAACAAATTTATAAGTTTTAAGTTTTTTATAAAGCTGATTATGGAAACCATTTTTATCCATAAAATTGTATGAAATTTCATTAATTATCGATGAAACTTTTGAAGAAGAAAAAAAAAATGAAAATAAAGTTTTTTTCAAATTGTTTGACTTTTTTTTTTTTTTATTACCGATCGATTTTATATTAATAAATTTTTTTTTTTTTAAATTATTTCTCACAATCTTCTTTCCAAGCAAATTTCTATTACTGAAATTTGGAGAAGCTTTAGAGAGTTGATTTTTCATTATCGACAAATTTAAGGACCCTGTTTTAATATTGAAATAGCCACAATAAATTTCTTTTTTGATAAAATGCCTCTTGTTGTGAATTTTTATTTCAAAAATAGAATCGAATAAAAAAGCAGAAATTTCTCGGTGTGTTTTTTTTGGCAAAAATGTTAATGCAGAACTGTAGAAAAGATAAACCATTTTTTTGTGAACCACAAAAACCTTCCTCATATATAAAATTTTCTTTTTCTCAAAAATAAAATCGGTATATTCTTGATTTTTGAAAAATAATTTCTTATTAAAATTACAGTCATAAAAAATAATCAGTTTTGTTGAAAACATTTTAAAAAAAATTTAAAATAATAAATATTTAGAATATTTAGAATATTTTTTTTATTATTTTTTTATAATAAACCTACCCTTCATTTTGTTTATTGACAATAAATTATAAAAATCACAAACAAAATTCCTTAATTATAATGTATGTGGGCTGCATTTTTAATCTAAATTTTTATGCCGTATACTATAAAAAATTTTTAAAAACTAAACTGGATTTTTTCCAAAATTTTCGGAAGAATTAAAAATCTGGCCCAAAAAAATTTTGGTGCTTGAATATAAAAAAAAATAAGTAGGATTGAATAAAAAACAGAAAAAAAATTTTTTATGAAGTTGACATAGCTAATAGTAATCTTGTTCAACTATGAAAAAATTTTTTTCATTGAGTTTTCAATAAATTTTTATTCACCCACTTCAACAGTTAAACGAATCGGACAAAAGAAATGGGTCGCCAAATCTCGCAAGAAAAACTAAAACGCATCTTTTTTTTTTAAGGAGTAAAAAAAGGATTTAGCTTTTCAAAGTAAACTTTGTATTCACCATATGTTTCATACATGGAGGGTTTTATGTGGTCAAAATTTTTTTTTTATTCAGGTGCGAATGGGATCAAATTTTTAATATCTAACAAGCAGGAAAAAAGTTTACTTTTTGGCTTTGCTGTAAAGATTAAAAAGCAGATTGAATTTCTTTTATATGTTGTTATCACGTATCAAAAACAAATTGGGCAAAAGAAACCTACTTTCCTTCATTAAATCTTTTCGGCCACAATTTACTGATGTATTATATTTAAAAAAAGAAAAATAATCCTTCTATTTTTAGGTCTATTAAGAAGATGGCGGTCAAGGTTGGGACTAAATCAGAGAAGCACCCGAAATGCTGAAATTTGCACTAATATAAATGATATTTGGAACCTAGAATTTTCCGAAGAAATTTTAGTAGAAAAAGTAATAGCTTTCTTCCTCGGTATTTCGAAAGGCTTTTTATTACTTCCTTTTTAATGAATAATACCCGGATTGTAAAACAAATAAAAAATCTTTTTTGATCTTTATACTTCGAAAGGAACACAAAAAAAAACTTTCCTTTCTAAAAATTCAAGTGAAGACAAACAAGATTGAAGATAAAAAAAAGATTGCTATCAAACGATTTTTTCGATAAAATAAAAAAAAGATTTAAGGCTTTAAAATTAAAAAAAACCTCCCAAGGGAGATATAGAGAATTTACCATTTACCATTTGTATGTTTTCAAAGATGTTAAATATAGAAACCGACGAATCAAGTTTCAAGTTCTTCTCCAAAATTACATATTTTTTTTTAAATCCTCATTTTT
>Ga0307489_10000463_pt1 | contig 24655 bp, 17 predicted proteins | sample SB12metaG_FD_202247 | JGI IMG/M metagenome (GOLD analysis project Ga0307489, IMG submission 202247) | Sea-ice brine microbial communities from Beaufort Sea near Barrow, Alaska, United States - SB 1.2 | ecosystem: Environmental > Aquatic > Marine > Coastal | place: USA: Alaska | collected... | reverse complement strand
TATCGCCAATAAAGAGCTTAGCTTTCAAAATGACGAGAAAGAAAAACGCGCCGCCGAGCTCGCTTTCGCCAATAAAGAGCTTAGCTTTCAAAATGATGAAAAAGAAAAACGGGCCGCCGAGCTCGCTATCGCCAATAAAGAGCTTAGCTTTCAAAATAATGAAAAAGAAAAGCGCGCCGCCGAGCTCGCTATCGCTAATAAAGAGCTTAGCTTTCAAAATGACGAGAAAGAAAAGCGCGCCGCCGAGCTCGCTTTCGCCAATAAAGAGCTTAGCATCGCCGCTACCGTTTTTGAATCCCAGGAAGGTATGATGGTGACCGATGCCAACTATGTCATTCTGCGGGTGAACCATGCCTTTACTGACATCACAGGCTATAGCGCAGAAGATTCAGTCGGTAAGACAACTTACCTGAACACCTCTCCCATACAAAACACAGCGTTCTATACCTCCATGTGCGATAGCATCAACAGCACGGGTATGTGGAAAGGTGAAATATCGGCTCGTCGCAAAAATGGTGAGGTATATCCGGAATATATCCACATCACGGCCGTTAAAAACACTCTAGGAATTGTCACCAATTACGTATCAACACACTTTGATATCACCTCCAGTAAAGCGGCATCAGATAAAATAGAGAGGCTGGCTTTCTATGATCCCCTCACAGAGTTACCTAATCGCCGTCTTTTTCTGGACAGACTCAAGCAAGCCTTAGCTGTCAGTGCCCATAGTGGTAAGCGAGGTGCGCTACTGTTTCTCGACTTGGATCGGTTCAAAAACCTGAATGACACGCTGGGTCATGATGTGGGTGACTTGCTGTTGCAACAGGTTTCAGTACGCCTAACGGCATGTCTAAGAGAAGGTGATAGTGTGGCCCGTTTTGGGGGTGATGAGTTTGTCGTGCTATTAGAAAACCTGAGCGAAGATGCCACAGGAGCGGCAGCTCAAACTAAAAATATCGCTGCAAAAATCAGTCTCTCACTCAACCTCCCTTATCAACTTAGCACACACCTTTACTATAATACCCCTAGCATAGGCGCTACCTTGTTTATTGGACATGAACTAGTGGCAGAGGAATTGTTAAAACAGGCAGATATTGCCATGTATCAATCTAAGGCCAAGGGTCGTAATACCTTTCGCTTTTTTGACCACAGGATGCAACAGGCTATTATTGCCCGTGTTGACCTTGAAAATGAACTACGGGAAGCCATTAAAAAACAGCAATTCAAACTACATTATCAAATGCAAGTGAACCATGACGGTCAACCTTGGGGTGCAGAGGTCTTAATTTGCTGGCAGCATCCAAAACGTGGCATCATTTCCCCACGGGATTTTATACCGTTGGCAGAAGATCTAGGGTTGATCCTGCCCATTGGGCAATGGGTGCTAGATACGGTTTGTGCGCAGCTCAAAAAATGGCAAAAGAACCCTCTCACCCGCGATATTGTAATTGCAGTCAATGTCAGCGCCAAACAATTACATCAACCTGACTTTGTGGAGCAAGTGCTGGCTACCATACAACGCCACGGCACCAACCCAGCGCGACTCAAACTAGAGCTTACAGAGAGCATGCTGATTAATAACATCAATGACATCATTGACAAAATGAGTACGCTAAACAATATAGGTATTTGTTTCTCATTAGATGACTTTGGTACCGGCTATTCATCTTTGCAATATCTAAAAATTCTACCGTTAGAGCAATTGAAAATTGATCAGTCATTTGTACGGGATATCACCACCGACAGCAGCGACAGAATAATAGTGCGCACTATTATTACCATGGCGGCCAGCCTGGGCATAAACGTCATCGCTGAGGGTGTTGAAACTAAAGAGCAACGTCAATTTTTGCTGAATAAAGGCTGCTTAAATTATCAAGGCTATTTATTTAGCAAACCGGTTCCGATTGCAGAATTTGAGGCTATCTTTAAAAAACTAACAAAGAGCTTAGTACACTAGCTTTTTTGCCGGCTCCTCTGCTACTTTATCTCTCAGTAAAGTGCGCTATTTAATGCACAATTACAAAGACAAAGACAGGCCCGCACAAATGGATTCAGGCCTTGAGATTTAGTGATATATTGCCAGACCTGACACCCTTTTCTGGTGCGGCTCCCTTTTAAGAACGTTAAGGGTGGATGTTAACAAAGAGTCCATTTCGCACATGAGCTTGCCACCTGTGGGCCGCTCAGAATAACAATGAGATAGTCCTGATGAAAAAAACACTAATGGCTTGCATTATTTTGCTCGGAACGTCAATGACCAGTGTAGCTGACAGTATCAAATCGAAAACGCTGATCACTATTGCTGATGCAAAAACATCACCAGCAGTTGCACTGGACTTAGGCGAACCGGGTGATACAATTGGCGATCAATGGCTGTTTGACCAACCCTTGCTGGATGCAGACCGCAACACAATTGGCAATAACAGCGGTGTGTGCATTCGCACCCAGGTGGGCAACAGCTCTCAATGTCAATGGACACTGACGTTGATAAATGGCACGATTGAAGTCGCAGGCCGGGAGTTTGATCAGGGCAGTTCAGCCATTGGCATTGTGGGCGGAACGGGTGAATATCAGCATATCTCAGGTGAATTAATATCGTTCAAAAACAGTGATGGTACTTACACACAAACCCTTACCTATACTCTGGCAAATACCATCAACTCTACACAGCCAGCGGATGCCAAATCGTTGATCACCGGTGTTCGTGAAAATGGCCACTATTCCTGCGCTGAATGCCATGGCGAAACGGGCAACCCACCGATAACCGACAAATACGACAAGCAATCTCCTATCCTAGCAGGACAAAATTATCAGTATTTGCGCACCCAGCTCAATCATTTTAAATCCGCCAGGCGATCCACAAAAGAGATGGCCAATACGTTACAAGATTACAACGCTGATGAAATCAATCAGATAGCCTTCTATTTTTCCCAGCAAACCCAAACAACCCTGCCTTTCGATCCCACCATAGATACCTTAAAACACAATGCTAGCGAAGATACGCGATGGGCAGACAAAGGCCGCGTATTGTATCAACAAGGTGATACAGCCAGAGGTATTGTCGCCTGTCAAACTTGCCATGGTGCATCCGGAGAGGGCGACAGCCAGCAGTCAATTCCCAAACTGGGGGCACAACATGCCCGTTATGTTCGCATGACCTTAGCGGCCTATAAAACAGGGCAACGAACCACCGACCAAACCCTTGCTAAGGTCATGAGAACGTCAGTTAAAAACCTAAACGATGACGATATAAAATATTTAAGCGCTTATATTCAATCCATGATTATTGCGCCATAACTAAGGTAAAAATGAGCCGCTGCAAAATAACGGAATTTGGCTGCTAAGTGCCATCTAAAGGGGCTCGCTTGCTTTAACCTTTGTTCGCCTTGGCATAAAGGGCTACGTCAAATCATTCAGCCCTTAAAACCATCCCTTATTGGCCGTTTAGTGGCTATTTCTGGTCACAAGTAGTTCAGATAAACCTATTAAACAAGTAACGTAGCGCTTTAAGCTTGCCCGGTATATACCCTTCGCCCTTATTGTTATATCAATCCGTGTTAGGAAGTGACGCTGGGCGAGAATTTAAATGGGCTTAATCAAGGCGCTTGAACGAAGTAATAGTGGTGCTCTTTCTAATTCGAGCAACGCAGAGTAAGCCCGTTTAAAACTCGCCCAAAGGGAATGCACCAGCGACTTTAGCCCTGCATTATCGCTCTTTGAGAGGGATCGACCATTGCTGCATACCGGCGCCTTACTCAAAAAAAGCTGGACACATTCCCAGTGGGTACTTATTAATACGGATTGGTATTACAGCGTTGTTGGCCGCTCTCACTCCCCCCAATCCCTTAGTACAAGCTCATAGGGATGAGTACCTTGGCCGCCTGGCTGTAACTTCAATTACTTTGGGTATAAATATACAATATTTATACGGGATTAATTGAATGATAGCCCTCTATTTTTTTCGGACTATTTCCAAACCCCTGGCTCAGTATTTCCCTGCACTTTAGCGTCACCGTTGTTATATTCGGGAGCCTGGCCTTTTGCTAATTTTGCCCGGTAGTCTTTGCTTAAGGCCACAATAGTGGGCGTGAGTTGAATGATGGCGAAAATATTTACTAGGGTCATTAAGCCTAAGGCCATGTCGGCCATTCCCCAAACCATTGCCAGTGATGCATTGGATCCCCAGAAAACCATGCCTAGATAGGCAGCGGTGTAGATGCTACGACCTACTTTATTGTCTAATTTAAACAGGTGTAAATTACTCTCGGCATAGGCGTAGTTTGCTACCACCGAAGTAAAGGCAAATAGGCTAATTGCCGCAGTGACAAAATAAATCCCCCCTTCGCCTAGATGTGCTGTCATGGCATTTTGCGTTAAACGGATCCCTTCCATTTCGCCACTGACATTGATGTCAGCGAGTAATATAATCACGGCCGTGCAGGTACACAACACCATAGTATCGAGAAATACCCCCAACATTTGCACATAACCCTGAGTCACCGGATGATTGGGGTTGGGGGTGGCACTTGCTGCTGCATGGGGTACGCTGCCGGCGCCCGCCTCATTGGAGTATAACCCCCGTTGGATACCACTTTTAATCGCTGCACCTAAGGCCCCCGCGCCCGCTTCTTGTAAGCCAAAAGCAGAGGTAATAATGTCGTAGAGCATAGCCGGGACTTGCGTAATATTGAGCAAGGTAATAGTCACAGCAGCAAGAATAAATACGACCCCCATAAAGGGCACAATCAGTTCAGCAAACCGCGCAATGCTGCGCATACCACCAGCCACAATCACCCCTGCCAAAATCATGATAACCAAGCCAGAGTAAACATGCGGTATAGCAAATGCGTGATTGAGTGCATCAGCAATGGTATTTGCCTGCATCGCACTGAAACTAAAGCCATAACCTAGAAATAAACAAAGAGCGAACAATATAGCTAACCAACGCTGATTCAGACCTAACTGAATATAATAGGCCGGACCACCACGAAACTCATTATTACCATCGCGTACCTTATATAATTGACCTAACACGCTTTCAGCAAAACCCGTGGCCATTCCTAGCAGGGCAATAACCCACATCCAGAAAACAGCGCCACTGCCGCCTAAGGATATCGCCATCGCGACTCCGGCCAGGTTGCCGGTGCCTACACGTGCGGACAGCCCTGTACACAAGGCTTGAAAGGAACTGATACCTGAAGCATCACCTGATGCGCTCCCTTTCATGACAGAGAACATATGGGTAAAATGGCGAAATTGAACCAGCCCCAATTTTGCCGTGAACCAGATACCGGCAAAGACCAATAAGTATATTAGTATCTGTCCGTTGCCCCACAATAGATTGTTAATTGCTCCCATAAAGTCCGTTAGCATAAGATTGACTACCTTTAAGAGTGTTGGCTAATGAATTGACGCCATAAGAAACAAGCGATTGTTCAGCACGGTTCGGATCTTACTAAACTAGCGCGCCGATAAATGGATACCCGCTAACATGCATCGTACCGAACCACCGGCAGATTCTATTGCGGATACGTCAAGGGGCAGGAGTTTCACACTTTCTTGAAGCACGCTTAGTTGTTGTGGATCCAAAGCGGCGAATGCTCGGGCAGAAAGAGCCAAAATTCGTTGGTTATTACTTTGTAATTCAATGGCATTTCCACAAAATTCGCCGATCTGTTGTTGACTTAATGCAATCACCTTGCGGCCTGATTCAGTAAATCGTTGCTCGATTTGCCCACGGCGTTTTTGATCGCGGATCATATCCAAACCTATCATCACAAACTCGGTACCAATGCACATCAACACGTTGGTGTGATAAACCGCGGTATCATTTTTATCAAAGGCCTCAAACAACATTGGCTCGTAATTGAAATGGGCACAGAATCGTTCAAGAACCAAAGGGTTACAGCGTTTTGACTGTACCGCATAAGCGACTCTGTCTACGTGATCCAGCACCATAGCGCCGGTACCTTCGAGATAAATATCATCTTCTTCTAGACCTGAATAGTCGACCACATCCTGCACCCGATAGTGGGATTTCAACATGTCGATAACATCAACTCTTTTTTCCCTACGCCGGTTAGCTGCAAACATGGGGTAGATGGCGACATGGCCACCAGAGTGGGTTGAAAACCAGTTGTTGGGGAAAACCGAATCAGGCGTATCGCGACTCTCATCTTCAAAAATGTGCACCCCAATGCCATTTTCTTGTAATTGTGCCGCCACATCAGATGCCTGGTGAAACGCTATGCCAGACAGATCCAAATGTGTGTTAGCAGCAAGTAGCTGAAATGCATTGTCATTAAGTGTTTCAGGATTAGAACAAAAATGATGTGGCCTGATCATGACTACAGCAGATGGTGCCTGGGGATTGCGAACAGCCATTAGCTTGCCTTACTTAACAAATTGGCATTGACGTCACCAAAAAGCCCAAATAAATCACGGGGATCAGCAGGCTTAGGCAGTAAATCCAGCATTTGATGATCTGAGTATTGTTGCATCATATTATGCAAGTACCGCAAAGCAGAAAAATCTTCCAGGGCAAAGCCTACACCATCAAATATGGTTAATTGCTGTGCACTGACGCGCCCTCTTTTGTGGCCGGTAATGACGCTGTGAAACTCGGTAACGGGAGAGTTAACATCAAGCTGCTGTATATCACCTTCAATCCTGGTCTGAGGCTCAAACTCAATAAATACATCGCCACGCAATAACAGATTTTTATCCAGTTCAGTTTTGCCCGGACAATCCCAGCCAATTGCATTGATATGCACACCATTGCCAATCATTTCGTTAGTCAGAATTGTTGCGTTGCACTTGTCTGCGGTGCAGGTAGTGATGATATGCGCCCCTTCTATGGCCGCTTCTGCCGTTGAGCATATTTCAACAATCAAGCCGCTATTTTGCAGATTCTGGTAACATTTCTCTGATGCGCCGGTGTGTGTATCGAATAATTTCACTTTAGTGATACCAACTATGGCTTTAAAGGCCAGAGCCTGAAATTCAGATTGGGCACCGTTGCCGATTAGGGCCAAGGTTGTCGCTGTCGTCGGTGCCAGATATTTAGCCACTAAAGCAGAATTGGCAGCCGTCCTTAAGGCCGTTAATACGGTCATTTCAGTCAACAGTATCGGATAACCTGAATCAACATCAGCAAGAACACCAAAGGCAGTAACGGTTTGTAAGCCACGTTTAGTATTGTTAGGGTGACCATTGACGTATTTGAAGCTGAAATTATTGCCATCGCTAATAGGCATAAGCTCAATGACACCCTCTGGCGAATGCGAGGCAAAACGAGGTGATTTTTCAATACCTATTTTCGAAACTAATTTCAGTAGGTTTTCCACACTCATAAAGGGTACATTTTGGTTTTTTAAAGCAAGGATATTTTTCATATTGCTGTGTCCTCGATAAGCGACAACGTAAACGCCCATCAGTAGATTAGTGTCAGCCAGATTGCAGTTAAATAGTCTAAACATCTTAAATGTTAGATGAAATGCCAATACCTTATAAAAAATGAGCAGATATATGACAAATTGTTACCTATTATTTAACAATTTGATAAGTTTCGGACTAAATGATTAACAAAGTCTGAGCACCTTATGTATCTGCCAATTACCATCTAAATGGCTTGCCTGGGCATAAAAGTCGACAACGAATCGTTCAGACCTCAAAAAACAGCGCTTTATTGGCGGCCTGGTAAATATCACAGGTTATGGATTGGAACTTTTTAGCCTTTTGCATGGCTCATCAGTGAAACCTATCAATCAAGTGACAGGGCGGGCTTGAATGGCTCGGTATAAAAATGGGTTATTTTTGCGGGATTGACGTGAATATAGCCCTGACTTTATGTGGATCTGACTCCCTTATAGAAGTCAGATTAGTTTAGGTAAAATAATCCCATTAAAGTAACAAGATTTGCTGGCTTATCCCAGGCAGTTATCAACCATTTACGGTATCCAATATAGAAGCAAGCTCAGTTAACACATCCGGATCTTCGATAGTCGATGGGATCACCACTTCTTCACCATCGATTATTTGGCGCAGGGTTTTTCGCAGAATTTTACCCGATCGGGTTTTAGGCAGTCTTTGCACAACTAATACATCTTTCAGTGAAGCAATGCCGCCAATTTCTGCTCTAACCCTTGCTTTTAGTTCAGTGACTAGTTCTTCATTGGTTTGGCTAATACCGTTTTTGACCACTACAAGCCCTAATGGTACCTGTCCTTTAAGGTTGTCATGAATACCTATGACTGCACATTCAGCAACGGCCGGGTGATCGGCTAAAATTTCTTCCATTTCGCCGGTAGAAAGTCTATGTCCTGCCACATTGATAACATCATCGGTTCTACCCATAATAAATAAATAACCTTCATCATCATAATACCCGCCGTCACCGGTAACATAGTACCCAGGATGGGTCGTCAGATAACCTGATTTAAAACGTGCTGTATTTTGCCATATTGCCGCTAAACATCCTGGTGGCAAGGGTAACTTAATAGCAACACAGCCCTGTTTGTTAGCGGGAAGAGGATTGCCATGGCCATCTAAAATTTCAACTGTGTAACCAGGTACGGGAAAGCCCGTAGAACCTGCTTTAGTTCCTTGCGCTTTAGTATCTAATGGAATACTGGCAATAGGCCAGCCCGTTTCAGTTTGCCACCAGTGGTCAATAACAGGGAGTTGGGTTTTATCTTTTAACCAGTGATACGTTGCGGGGTCTAAACGCTCACCGGCTAAATATAAACGTTCTAATGAAGACATATCATAGTCTTGCATCAATATCGCCTCAGGGTCTTCTTTGGCAATCGCTCTAAATGCGGTGGGGGCACTGAAAAGCGCTTTAACCTTATATTCTTCACACACCCGCCAAAAAGCACCGGCATCAGGAGTTCTGACAGGCTTTCCTTCATATAATATGGTGCTGCAACCGGCCAGTAACGGCCCATAAACAATATAAGAGTGACCCACTACCCAACCTACGTCTGAAGCCGCCCAAAATACATCACCTGGCTCCATACCATATACATGCTTCATGCTATAAAGCATGGCAACAGCGTGGCCACCATTGTCACGCACCACCCCTTTAGGTTTTCCTGTGGTGCCTGAGGTGTAGAGAATATAAAGCGGGTCGTTACCTTTTACCGGTGTTGGCGGCACGGGAACCGCCGTTACCATTAATGCTTGCCAGCTATGATCCCGGCCTTCCTGTAAATTTGCTTCAATTATATCTCTTTGAAAAATAATGCAATTACTGGGTTTAAACGCTGCACTATCAATGGCTTTATCAATTAGCGGTTTATAAGGCACCACTTTTTGAATTTCCACACCACAACTGGCACTGACAAGCACTTTAGGCTGGGCATCATCAATACGTACGGCCAGTTCATGGGCCGCAAAACCACCAAAAACAACAGAATGAATGGCACCTAACCGAGCACAAGCCAACATCGCTATCACTGCTTGGGGGATCATTGGCATATAAATAAGCACCCGATCGCCTTTTCCAACCTGTTGAGAACGTAATACATCCGCAAATTTGGCAACCTGCTCGGTAAGCTCATTGTACGTGAATTTTTGTTTTTGTTCGGTCACAGGCGAATCGTAAATAAGGGCTATCTGTTCGCCACGACCTTGTTCAATATGGTAATCGAGGGCAAGATAACTGGTATTGAGCTCACCGTCGCCATACCAGTCATGCCAATCATCACCATTTGTCGACAATATAGTTTCTGGTTTTTTATACCAAGCAACTAGATCTGCTTGCTCTTTCCAGTATGAATCTGGCGAATTGGTTGCGTTCCTGTATTTCTCGGCGTAATCCATTTTCTTACCTCTTTATTTGAAATATTGTACTAACTATAAGACTGTCGACAAAATAGCAATATAAGACCTTGGGCTCATAGTCCTTATTACTAAGGTAAAAGGGATCAAAAAAAGAGCATGAGACACTCGTTTCTTTAGCGGCTAAGCCTCTACTTTTATTTTTCTTGGTAAACGTCTTATTTAAATCGATGAGATCAGTGACGACAGGTCACTCGGGGTCTATCCTTTTTTATCTTGATGACTTTGATCTTATAATTTTCAGGATGAACTTTATCAATATCCCTACGACGGTGAAACTAGTATGAGCCAGAAACGACCCAAAAAAGACGTTATTGATGAAAAAGATAAATCTCTGCAAAGTATTAAAAAAGAGAAACAGGTTGATGAACTCATTATCACCAAGCTTGCAGCCAAACTCGTAACCGCCAATAAAGAGCTCAGTTTTCAAAATGACGAGAAAGAAAAACGCGCCGCCAAGCTCGCTATCGCCAATAAAGAGCTTAGCTTTCAAAATGACGAGAAAGAAAAGCGCGCCGCCGAGCTGGCTATCGCCAATAAAGAGCTCAACATCGCCGCCACCGTTTTCGAATCCCAGGAAGGTATTATGATCACTAATGCCAGCGATATCATTCTGCGGGTGAACCATGCTTTTACTGACATTACAGGCTATAGCGCAGAAGATGTTGTCGGTCATCCACCTGGCCAACTTAACTCAAACACGCAAAATAAAGCGTTCTATAACGCCATAGGGGAGAGCCTGAACACCACAGGCATGTGGCAAGGTGAAATGTTTACTCGCCGTAAAAATGACGACATTTATCCTCAATATCGCCACATTACCGCGGTTAAAAATGCTGAAGGTAAGATTACCAACTACGTCACAACATTCACTGATATTACCGAGAGAAAAGCAGCATTAGATAAGATTGAGAAGCTGGCTTTCTATGATCCCCTCACCCGGTTACCTAATCGTCGTCTTTTTCTGGACAGACTTAATCAAGCGTTAGCTGTCAGTGCCCGTAGTGGTCAACGAGGTGCGCTAATGTTTCTCGACTTGGATAAGTTCAAAAATCTGAATGATACGCTGGGACATGATGTGGGTGATTTGCTGCTGCAACAGGTTTCAGCACGTCTAACTGCATGTCTGCGAGAATGCGATACTGTAGCTCGTTTTGGGGGCGATGAGTTTGTAGTACTATTGGAAAACCTAAGCGAAGATACCACCGGAGCGGCAGCACAAACTAAAGATATCGCTACAAAAATCTGCCTCTCACTCAACCGACCTTATCAACTGAGTACACACCTTTACCATAACACCCCTAGCATAGGCGCCACCTTGTTCATTGGCCATGAAACGACGGCAAAAGAATTGCTCAAACAGACAGATATTGCCATGTATCAATCCAAGGCCAAAGGAGGAAATAACTTTCAATTTTTTGACTAGATGATAAACAAGGTTATCACTGCCCGTGTTGACCTTGAAAATAAGCTTTGGGAAGCCATTAAACAACAGCAATTCCGATTACACTATCAAATGCAAGTTGACCACACAGGTCAAGTTTTAGGTGCCGAGGTCTTATACCAATCCACCTTAATATCTACTTATTCAGCGAACGATAGTATTTGCTTAACAAGGGTGTGTATTTTTCCGGTCTACTGATAAAGCGGAAGCAAATTTAGCATCGCCCTTCGGGAAGGGGTGGTAAGCTCCATAGCTCCATAGCTGCATTGTCACGTCTGTGAAGGCAACCTGCAGTCCTTCGAGGTTACGCTTTGCTATGTAACTTGCCAGCACCTTCTGAGTTGATCACATATCAAGGAGCAATGGTCTCAATTAGATGGCAACATCCAGAACGAGGCACTATTCCCCCTATGAACTTCATACCTTGGGCAGAATACATCGGATTAATTTTGCCGATTGGGAAATGGGTGCTCGATAACGTTTGTGCGCAGCTCCAAACATGGCAACAAGACCACTTCACCAGCGATATTGTCCTTGCGGTTAGTGTGAGTCCAGGCAATTTCATCAAGTTGGATTTATGGAGTAAGTACTGGCCCCCCTGAAACGCCACGGCACTAAAACAACGCGACTCAAATAAGAGTTTACACAGAGCATGCTGGTTGACAACATTAACGACATTATTGTCAAAATGAATACCCTAAACAAGATAAGCATTCATTTTTCATTAGAGGGCTTTAGTACCGGCTATTCATCTTTACAATATCTAAAAAGATTACCCCTTGATCTATTAAATAGATCAGTCATTTATACGGGATATTGCCACCGACAGCAGTGACAGAGCGATTGTACGTACTATTATCACTATGGCATTCATCTTGGGTAATAAACGTCATTGCTGTAGGCGTGAAGAGCGCTAATAAAACTCAATTCCATAGGTGGATAAGGAAAAATCAGCGGCTTGCTTAGCGGAAATTAAAAAACCCACATGTGAAATAGTTTCCGCTTTTAAGGTCGGTGCGCCACTGAGTATCCTGCCCCTAAAAGACGCTTGAAAATCAGCCAAATTAAACGTTAGCGTTTGCATGGTGGCTTCTTTGGTGGTGAAATTTATTTTATAGGCCAGGTCGTAGCCCATGACTTGGCTTCTCATTCTAAGTTGATAGGGCTTGCCATCGCCTTTAACAGAAATTTTAACCCATTGAAAATCTTGCGGCATCGTTGCTATTGGCCTGTACACACTCGTGAAGCCACCATTGTTTTTGGTTGAAATACTGCCGGAAAAAATAAAAACCTGATTTTTGAGTTGCGTTTTGCCAACTGACAATCCTCCCATCACCCCATCATTGATCACCTGCCAGTCATGATTTTGCCCCGGTTGATCAAAAGATAACAGCAGCCTGTCACCTTTGATATTTTGTGAGGCTTTAACACTTTGGGCAAAAAGTACTGTGGTGTTTAACATTATAGTCACCACCCAAGTAATCATTCGAATTGACATTAGCTCGCTCTGAAGTGAATAAGAGTCACCCTAAAAATACTGTAGACCGTAAGAAAAATGCACTTTTCATCTGTTTTTACACTTAAAGATATAGGGTTTGCTTTGCCACCGCAGGTGGCGACAAGCCGCACATTTCGTCAAAAGCCGATTGCAATATTAACTCAGCCATTGGTATATTTTTTTTGCGAAGTAATTGCTTAGCGGCTGATAATGACTGGCACACCGACACCTCGCCCAATTGGGGTAACGGCTTAAAATTATCATTTACATCGCTTCCCCCCACAAGATAATGCCTTGCACCGGCGACAGCAATAATGGTTGGTTTTAATTCCATAAAGGCTCTTGAGTGAACATGCTTAATCAACAGATGACCAGTTATACGACGATAAGTTTAAAATAGTTTGCTTTCGCAACGAAAAGAAAAAAAGGTAAAAAGAAGCAAACTCGAATGCGTTGCTAATAACTGGGCTGAAGATAGTCAGCCATGTCTGGTTAAGTAGGTAGGCAGGGCCTTAGCTATATTCCTAGAGCCCGCTCTGGAGACTCAGTGTAGCACGCATTGCATAAGGACTGCGGCCAATCAATGAGTTGGTCGGTATAACGATACCAAGCAGCTGTAAGTCTTTTTCACTTGCCTTGCCGATATTGGGTAAATCGGTTAAGAGCCTGACTTTTTCCCGCATGACTTTGTTTAGGTTTATAAACGTTACCTGCAATGTGGTGAATAAACAAAACTGGCACAGATTTATCGCCACACTAAAGATCTTTATGTTTGTTTAAAAGTACCGACTGGCTACTTTTGGCAAAGCCATAAGCGCCAATCCGACCAGAACCAGCAAGGTAGAGCTATCGATAAAATACGGAAACAGTATCAACGCTACACCGGTATAGCGCACCAGCGGGTTTGTTTGTTTTTTGCCATAGACAAAATACCCCAGACCGATGGAGCTAAATACTACGCCCCACAATAATAATGCACTGTTCATGTCGGATTTCTCATAATGTTAGCCTGCCGTTTTTTAATCTAAAAAATAGCAAAAAAAAAAGGGTGAAACCCAATCATCTCTCTCTTTCACCCATAAGTAGTAGCATCAAATAGCGCCGTGAAACCTATTAATAACGAGCACGTTATTTTACTATTGAAAAAAACAACTACCTTAGTCTTATTAGTTACGATACATTAATTCGAGTTTACCTTTTAACTGTGATTAATTGAACGTTGCTTTTTTTGAGCAACAACATTCTGATTTTGTTGCTTATAATACTTACTAGCAGAAAAACATGTCTGCCCACTAAACAATCTGATCAGGTAATTGAAGGTTCGACTAAGTGAATACCACAATAATCAACATCTGCGTTCGCAGTCTGCCTCGGTGCCTGGCCTTTATTTTATGCTGCCTTGAACTGGCAAACGCACAGTCCCCTGTTCAGCAAAAACATATAATCTCGACCGCAGAACTAAGCGGACTGTTTCATAACTCTGAGCAGCAGCAAGAAAAAGGGGTTTATTTTGATGTTCTTGCAAAGATTTTAGATGAAACCGGCTTAAAGAATTCATTCGAAATTATTGTGATGCCTATGAAACGAGCAAAAATGGGCTTTATTAATCACCAATACGCATGCTATTCACCAGGATTAGATACATTTGACAGTCAAACAGAATCTAACCGGTTAAAAGACGTATTGGTCAGTACTCCCCTGAACAAAGCGATTGTCAGAGTCGTCTCGGCAAAACATAAGTTGGTCATTAAAGGAATTGAGGAAATAGGTTCAGACGATTTAATCAGTATGGTCAGAGGTACACCATTGAGTCTTGAAATGCGGGAGGCTGCAAAACGGGCTGGCCAACTTTTCTTCGTCAACAGTGAAGTGGAAAATATCACCATGCTGCAAAGTGGCCGGGTGGATCATCTATTTGTATTCTACCCGGATGCTCTTTTTGCTTACAAAAAACTCGGCATCACAGAACATTTCCCCTATGCCAGGCAATTTGCTCCGCTGGTAATAGACGATACGGTTACGTGTCATAAAGACTATGCAAGCGCCTTTGCACTGATAAACAAAAAAATCAAACAGTATCAGCGCGACGGCACGCTTAAGCGCATACTGGGCGATTTCTATATGATTGATTCACCCTATATGGATTTTTCCGTCAAATAACTCCCTGCCTGCGAATGCAGTGACATTAGCCGTCACAGCGTCATATTGGCCCCTTAAGCCAGAAAAAAGTCGACTTGTCAGTAAGGCTGATAATGATAAAAAAATCACCTTAAAAACAATACCTCGACAAAGCAACTGGCCAAAAAACCCTGGATTAAGCGTCGCTAAAGTGAGGAAAAAATGCCGTGCACATGACGGTTTCTCTTGGTAAATACGGCCTTTATAAACAAAGCTTATTTGAATGAAGGCCCTCAGTAACCACCAAAAAGTCAACAAAATTCACCTATTGGGTTATTCAGTCTATCCCTACCTGAATGCCTGGCGTAATACAAATTAGTATCTGCACCTTTTTATTCCACTTACGGCATTATCGCTGTCATTTAGCTCACTTGTCCCCATGCTAACGGTGATTTTGATTGGTTCCCTATTAGCTGCAATTGTCTGTGATGTTATCTAATACCAATCCGTGTTAGTAAATGACGCTGGGCGAGAATTTAAATGGGCTTAATCAAGGCGCTTGAATGAAGTAATAGTGGTGCTCTTTCGAATTAGGGCAACGCAGAGTAAGCCCATTTAAAACTCGCCCAAAGGGAATGCACCAGCGTATTTTATCCGCGATATCGCTCTTTGAAAGGAAATGGCTATTCCTACATAACGGCGCCTGACTAAAACCGCTAGACGTATTCTCAGTGGGTACTTATTAATACGGATTGGTATAAGAGTTTAGTCTTGAAAATAATATTGCTAAATCTTGCTCACTTGCATTATGCATCACCAATACCCCCCGATTCTGCGCCAAAACGCACGACACAATCACCTTTTCGCAGCACCGTTTCACAAGTTCTAGCAAAGGTCGTTAAGACGTCATTCCCATAATCATGACCAAAGGTATCGTTAATTCTTTTGAAATAATCAAGGTCAGCAATAATGACAAAAAACGCACTATTTAGCTTACGCGATACTTCAAATTGAAGCTGTACATAATTAATTAAGCACATTGAATGACTCAGTGAAACCTATCAATTAAGTGATATAGCCCTCATACTTGCTCGCCATAAAAATTCAATTTTTTTGCCAGATCCCCTTAAATATACTCCTTAATATATTAAGGCAGGATCAATAAAATGCTCTGTGAACACCGGTAAGCGACTTAACTGTCAAGCGACAATTAACATGGATGTATTGTTCTTTTCGTGGTATTTTTCGCCACTCTTCAACGTAGATTTATTGCTATTTTCGGTCAAATTTCGCCATGGACAGCAAAAAACCCTAACCTACCAGCACATTATTAGATAAAAATTCTACCCCCCTTTTTCTTGTTTACAAAGCTGAGAAAATAAAGATTTGAATCTGCCCCCTTTTAAACGGTGAGTAAAAGAAAACACCATGAATGTCATCAATAGAAACAATGTCAGAGTAAGCGGAGAAGGAGCTCAAACAATTATTTTTGCCCATGGCTATGGTTGTGATCAAGCTATGTGGCGTAAAGTCAGTCCGTCCTTTGAAGATGAATATAGGGTGGTATTATTTGACTATGTCGGCGCAGGTTTGTCTGATCCTGATGCTTATGATCCAGTGCGTTATTCAAGTTTGGCCGGTTATGCCAAAGATATTGTCGAGATTTGTACAGCACTTGATTTGCAAAATGCGATTTTGGTAGGGCATTCGGTCAGCAGTATGATTGGCTTGTTAGCCGCCATCGAAATTCCCCATAGGATCTCGAAGTTGGTCATGATTTGCCCAACGCCACGCTATTTAAATGATCTACCCGATTACATAGGCGGCTTTGAACACGCGGACATTGAGGGTTTGCTCGATATGATTTCGCGCAATCAACCAGGTTGGGCAAGTCATCTCGCCGGTATTATAGCAAAAAACCCCGAACTGCCAGAATTGGCACAAGAACTGGATGCAAGTTTTTGTGCCATGGATCCCCCCATAGCGAAGCGTTTTGCCAAGGCAACATTTTTCGCGGATAACCGTTCTGATCTGGTTGGTTTTGACAAACCCTGTTTGCTCCTTCAGTGCCAGGAAGATTCAGTTGCACCAAATGTCGTAGGCGATTATTTACATCAACATTTGCTTAATAGTAGCTTGCAGCAGATGAAAGCGACCGGGCACTGCCCTCACATGAGTCATCCGCTTGAAACTATCCAACTTATCAAAAAATACCTTGCCAGCTAATGTTAAGCAGAACTCAATAGTGGATATTTCAAAATTTAATCTTCAGAAGGCACCTTGTGGCTTGTTTATCTTTGATAACAGCTTAAGGCTAGTGACGGCTAATCAAACCTTAGCCACTATACTTGGCTTTGATTTGCCAGATTTAGTGGGTAAAAATTTAGATGTATTGCTGACATCGTCCAACCGTTTACTGTTTCATATGCAAGTGATGACAATGTTGCATGTTCAGGGGCATGTTGAAGAGATTGCCATGTCTCTGACCGGGGGTAAGGGGATTGAGATCCCGGTCATTTTTAATGCCGTGCGACGAGAAGTTGAGGGGGGGGCCTATACCGAATGTGTGGTCATTCGTATGAACGAACGAAAGCGTCTGGAAGACGAGTTGTTCAATATAAAAAAAGCAACCGAACAAGTGCCCGGTGTCCTTTATCAATTTCTGCTTTGTGCCGATGGGAACTCTCGTTTTCCTTATGTAAGTGAGAGCATACGTAGCATCTACGAGCTCAGTCCGCTGCAGGTACAACAGAACGCAACCTTAGTATTTAAACGCGTTCACCCGGATGATGTAGAAGCGAACAACCAAGGGATGGCTGATTCTGCGAAAAATCTCACTGTTTGGCATCAACAATATCGTGTGGTTTTACCAAAAGCTGGCATACGCTGGTTGGAAGTCAATGCCACCCCTGAGCCACGCGCCGATGGCAGTGTACTTTGGCATGGTTATATTAACGATATTACTGAGCGAAAAGTATTAGAACTAGCGTTGTCCAACGAGTTTGAACGGACACGAGTGACGCTAAGTTCAATCGGCGATGCTGTCATTACCACCAATGAGCGCCAAGACGTCGAATATATCAACCCCATTGCAGAGCGCCTTACTGGCTGGACATTAGCCGATGCAATAGGTCAACCCGTAACAAGGGTGTTTAACATCATTAATCAGCATACTCGTCTGGTGGCAAAAAACCCCGTTGCCCACTGTTTGCATGAGCGTACCATTGTTGGGCTGGCTCGCGACACTGTATTGCTCAGTAAGAGTGGTCGTGAGTATTCGGTGGAAGACTCTGCAGCGCCGATTTTTACCACTGGTGATGTGATAACCGGTGTCGTTATGGTTTTTCGTGATGTGACTGGCCAAAAAATACTGAGGGAGGAAGTGGAGCGTCGTGCCAGTCATGATTATTTGACTGGGTTGGCAAACCGCAGAGAATTTGATCGGATATTACTTGAAATGTTTGAGTCATCGATTTCTACTGGTGTTGCACATGTATTGTGTTGCATCGATTTGGATCAGTTTAAAATTGTCAATGACAGCTGTGGACACTCTGCTGGAGACACGCTGTTGAAAGAGGTTTCGGCGGTACTTTTTCAATCCGTGCGTGCCAAAGATCTGGTTGCGCGTATCGGGGGTGATGAATTTGCTTTATTGCTTGATGGCTGTGATCTAAAAGCGGCTCAACGAATATCCCAACACGTTTGTGACAAAATTGCACAAATTCGTTTTCATCACAAAGGTACGTTCTTTCATGTGGGTGCCAGCATAGGCGTAGTGCCTTTGGATGGGAGATGGGATAATGCCCAAGCAGCGCAACGGGCCGGCGATAGCGCCTGTTTCGCTGCGAAACATGAAGGCCGCGGGCGGGTGCACATGTATGCAGATTTAGATGTAACTGTAATGGAGCAGCGAGATCAGATGCAGTGGGCATCACGCTTGCAACAAGCCATTGATGAAAATCGCTTTGAACTGTTTGCCCAACCCATCATGGCACTGGGTGGACAAGCAGAACAAGGACTACATTTTGAAGTTCTATTGCGCTTACGTGAGACCGATGGAAGCCTGATCTCGCCCGGCGTATTTATGGCTGCCGCTGAACAATTTGGCTTAGCTACGCAAATCGATCATTGGGTGGTAGAGCGCGTATTAGAGTGGATGAAAACCCATGCACATGAGTTGGAAAAAATCCATATGATCGCAGTAAACTTATCTGGAAAGTCGGTTGGTGATCGTGATTTTCATCGATTTTTAATCAAGGCACTGGCTCGCGCTCAGGTACCCGTACAAAAAATTTCATTCGAAATTACTGAGACAGCAGCAATCGAGTGCCTGGATATCGCCACTGAATTAATTACTATGCTTCATCAACGCGGTGCTAAAATCTCCCTCGATGATTTTGGCAGTGGTATGTCATCCATGGCTTATCTTAAACACCTTGCGGTTGACTATTTGAAAATTGATGGACAGTTTGTAAAAGATATGGCAAACGACGCCGTTGATTTTGCGATGGTGCGTAGTATTAATGAAATTGCGCATTTAACCGGAAAGATCACTGTTGCTGAGTTTGTTGAAAATGCCGATATATTGATGCTACTAAAAGATCTAGGCGTTGATTTTGCCCAGGGATATCACATTGGCAAACCACAGCCAATCGATGAGTTTTTTGCCTGGAAAAATATAACGAATACGATACTAAGCGGTGAAGGTAGGTAGATGAAGTTTTCGTCTACATTGTTAAATAACCCGCCTGGGGGTTCTGTTAAGGTATGACTTCCCACCCCATTATTTAGGCCTGCGGCCCCGTAGCACAGTTTTGCTCAATGTCGGGGCATTCACCCCAGGTTAGCATTACTGGCTTGAATACATTCACAGGCAGAAGAAATCGACCGACCGCTGAAACACCTAACACTGTTAGCCGAGAAGCCCGTTCCTGTTCAGCAAGCAGAGCAAAGTGACGCCCTGGCAAGGCTGAGTCGTTTAGTGGCGCGAGAACTAAAACGGGCGCGTATTGTGGCCATGTCGTCACCAAGACGACAACTCAAACTCCCTGATGATTTACCCCCACTACTGCAGATACTGGCCAAAATGTATCCTGTGGCTCATATCCATGCTGACTATAAAAAAGAAGCCCTACTGCCTCAGGATCACTATGACTTGCTGGAATTGCTGGGTAACATGCTTGATAACGCCTGCAAATATGCAGGCGGTGATATTGTGCTGACTATCAATACCTATCAAACCCAAGACAAGCAATGGGGCTGGCAAATACGGGTCTGCGACTTGGGTCCCGGCATACCCCAGGCTTTACGGGAGCACTTGCTGCAACGGGGAACTCGATTAGACGAGCATAGCGTGCAAGGCAACGGGCTTGGGCTGGCAATCGTCAGCGATATTGTCGAAAGTTACGCTGGCGAACTGACCTTGAGCGCCAACGTTCCCCGGGGTTTGTCTGTACGTGTACGACTGCCGCAATAATCGTCACAAGAAGAAAGGATCCACGATAAGGTAATTTATCGGCTAAGCGCCATTAGGCTGTCCGGCCTGTCATTTTTTACCCGCCGGAGCATGAAGCCTTCAGAGCCTGATTGGCCCTTAGATCTCTCCCCCCCTGGCTGTGAATAAGTACATCGAATGATTTTGTCAAACCTGTCTATCAAGGGGCATGATACTTCTCTTATTTTTCTAAAAAACACCATTATTATTACAATCACTTAGGTCAACTTTAACGTACTTCTTTTTGGCCATTGACCCTTTATCACCCTTGAAATATGGGTTATATTGCTTTAGACTTTATTTTTATTGAACGTTCAATTAATAAAAATATGCCCAAAGTTGGAATGAAACCCGTTCGTCGTCAGCAGTTAATAGACGCCACCATTGAGTCAGTTTCTGAACGGGGATTACAAGCTACGACTATCAATAGTATCAGCAAAAAAGCAGGCTTATCGTCTGGCATTATTAGCCATTATTTTGCTGGTAAGCAAGGCTTGATTGAAGCAACGGTACGTTATTTATTAACCAGCTTACAGCACGAGTTGTTCGCACGACTCACACGCACCACAACGGCGCAGCAAAGGTTAATGCTGATTATTGAAGCAAACTTTGCTCGGCTTCAGCTTCGCAGCGATACCACTAAAACCTGGTTAAGCTTTTGGGCACAATCGATGCACGATTTAGAATTGCATCGCTTACAGAACGTAAATAGCAGGCGACTTTTTAGTAATTTAGCCAGTTCATTTAAACAATTAATGAGTGACGATGATGCCAAACTTGCAGCTGAGCTAAGTGCTGCAACGATCGACGGCTTGTGGTTAAGGGCAGTACTAAGTAAGTCTGATCAAGATCAATTTGCACACTGTGAACGCCTAGCTAAAAACTATGTAAGTTCACTTATCAAACAATATGGAGCCTAATGTGACGACGCCAGTTTACCAAAATTTTATTAATGGCCATTTTTTAGCCAATCAAAGTGGTGAAACGTTTGCGGTTAAAAACCCTGCCACCGATGACGTGATTTATCACGTTGAAGTCGCTGATGAGTTTATTCAAAGCCAAGCAATTCAAAGCGCTAAACAAGGTTTTGCTGCTTGGTCCGCCATGATGCCCATTGAACGTAGCCGTATTTTATTGAAAGCCGTGGCTTTGCTGCGCGAGCGTAACGATGAACTGGCAAAAATTGAAGTGCTTGATACCGGTAAGCCCTGGCAAGAGGCCGAATGTGTAGATGTACAAACGGGCACCGATGTTATTGAATACTTTGCAGGGCTTGCCCCAGCACAAGTTGGCCAGCAGCAAATGGTTGGCGACGATTTTTACTATACCCGTAAAGAACCCTTAGGTATTTGCGCCGGCATTGGTGCGTGGAACTACCCACTGCAAATTGCCTGCTGGAAGTCAGGCCCAGCGCTTGCTGCGGGTAATGCCCTTATTTTTAAGCCTTCAGAAGAAACGCCATTAGGTGCGATTAAATTGGCTGAAATTTATACTGAGGCAGGTGTACCCGCTGGCGTATTTAACGTTGTGCAAGGCGCGGCCGAAGTTGGCCAGTGGCTAACCCAAAGCCCGGATATTGAAAAAGTGTCGTTTACCGGTGAAGTCGGCACAGGTAAAAAAGTGGTTGCCAGTGCCGCGGGCTCTCTTAAAGATGTCACCATGGAGCTCGGTGGTAAGTCGCCATTGTTGGTGTTTGATGATGCCGATGTATCCCAGGCGGTTGGCGCGGCGATGTTGGGTAACTTTTACACCCAGGGTGAGGTTTGCACTAACTGCACCCGTATTTACGTACACAAAAATATCTATCAGCAATTTATCGATGAGCTTAAAACCCGCACCGAACAAAACATTATTGCCGGCGATCCCCTCGATCCTGAGGTTAATTTTGGCGCGCTTATTTCAAAAGATCATCACGGTTTAGTCATGAGCTATATAGATAAAGGTATCGCCGAAGGCGCGACACTTTTAACCGGTGGTAAAGCACTGTGCCCCGAGTCTGCACCCAATGGTTACTTTGTGGCACCGACTGTGTTTATCGACTGCAGCGATGACATGACTATCGTCAAAGAAGAGATCTTTGGCCCGGTCATGAGCGTGCTGGTATTTGATGACGAAGATGATGTCATTCGCCGTGCTAACGACACGCACTTAGGCTTAGCGGCTGGCGTATTTACCCGGGATATTAAACGGGCTCACCGCGTTACTCATCGACTGCAAGCCGGAATTTGCTGGATTAACAGTTACGGTAATTCACCTGCAGAAATGCCAGTAGGCGGTTATAAACAATCAGGCATTGGCCGCGAAAACGGTATTGAAACCCTGGATCACTATACGCAAACCAAATCAATTTATGTGGGTATGAGCAACGTAGAGAGCCCCTTTTAATGACAAAAAAAACATATGATTACATAATAGTGGGCGCAGGCTCTGCAGGTTGTGTGTTAGCCAACCGACTATCTGAGGACAAGAGTAAGCATGTTTTGCTGCTCGAAACGGGCGGTAGCGATAAAAGCATATTTATTAAAATGCCAACGGCGTTATCAATACCGATGAATTCTGATAAATACGCGTGGCAGTTTCATACTGAATCTGAGCCGTATTTAGATAACCGCAAAATGCATTGCCCTCGCGGCAAGGTGCTGGGCGGCTCATCGTCTATCAATGGCATGGTTTACGTACGGGGCCACGCCAAAGATTTTGACCAGTGGCAACAGCACGGTGCCAAGGGGTGGGATTATCAATCTTGCTTACCCTATTTTCAAAAAGCGGAAACATTTTATTTAGGCAAAAATAGTTATCGTGGCGATAATGGTCCGCTAGGGGTTAATAACGGCAATGAAATGGCCAATCCCCTTTATAAAGTCTTTATTAAAGCCGGCCAGCAAGCGGGTTATGCTGCCACTGACGATTACAATGCGGGTCAGCAAGAGGGTTTTGGCCCCATGCATATGACAGTAAAAGACGGTGTACGCAGCTCTGCCAGTCGTGAGTATCTTGACCCGGTTAAATCACGTAGTAACTTAACCATAGTCACCGGTGCCCTGGCTGAAAAAGTATTGCTTGAAGGTAAAAAAGCCGTTGGCGTTGTGTATAGTATTAATGGCAGTCAAGTCACAGCCAAGGCGAGCAAAGAGGTGGTATTAAGTGCAGGCTCCATTGGCTCACCCCACATATTACAGCTTTCAGGCATTGGTGATAGCGATACACTAAAAGCCGCCGGTGTTGAGGTTAAACATCACTTACCAGGCGTTGGGCAAAACCTGCAAGACCACTTGGAATTTTACTTTCAATATAAGTGTAAGCAGCCCATTACCTTAAATGGCAAGCTTGGCCTGATTTCAAAAGGCTTGATCGGTGCCCGTTGGTTATTTAACCGTAGTGGCCTTGGGGCAACGAATCACTTTGAGTCTTGCGCGTTTATTCGCTCAAAACCTGGGGTTGAATGGCCTGATCTTCAGTATCACTTTTTACCTGCGGCGATGCGTTATGATGGCAAGAGTGCATTTGCTGGTCATGGTTTTCAGGTGCATGTGGGTCATAACAAACCCAAAAGCCGCGGTGCGGTGACCATTAAGTCAGCCGATCCGACGGTTGCGCCCAAAATTCAATTTAATTACTTACAACATCAAGATGATATTGAAGGATTTAGAGCTTGCGTGCGCTTAACTCGGGAAATTATCGAGCAAGGTGCGTTTGATGAATATCGCGATGAGGAAATTCAGCCCGGTAAAGCGATACAAACAGACGAGCAAATTGATACCTTTGTGCGCCAGGCAGTTGAGAGTGCGTACCATCCTTCGTGTTCTTGCAAAATGGGTGAAGACGATATGGCCGTCGTTAATTCAAACACCCAGGTTCGCGGTATTAGCGGGTTGCGCGTGGTGGATTCTTCAATATTCCCCACCATACCCAACGGAAATTTAAATGCGCCAACCATTATGGTGGCAGAAAAAGCGGCAGACCTGATTTTAGGTAAGCCGCCACTGAGCAAATCGCCAGCTGGCGTTGCCATCGAGAATGATTGGCAAACTGTGCAGCGTAGTTCGACGATCTAGACCCAAAGCCATTGGCGTTGCAGCCAGGCGGCAAAGGAACTCAGCCCCATGAGCTTAGATGCTCTAAGTGCAACGTCGGTTGGCGCAACGCGGTTGGCGATAGAGGTGAGTCAGAGCAGCCAATAACGCTGTAGCTTCAAGGGCGACGGGTATAACTAGGCCACCTGCAGTGCATCTGTGCTGCAGGACTTTCAGTGGCGCCC
>Ga0307489_10000460_pt1 | contig 24767 bp, 27 predicted proteins | sample SB12metaG_FD_202247 | JGI IMG/M metagenome (GOLD analysis project Ga0307489, IMG submission 202247) | Sea-ice brine microbial communities from Beaufort Sea near Barrow, Alaska, United States - SB 1.2 | ecosystem: Environmental > Aquatic > Marine > Coastal | place: USA: Alaska | collected... | reverse complement strand
TTATGCAGTGTGGTCATACATTTTCGGGTGCTGTCAAAACCGATAGTGGCTAAACGGGGTTTTATTTTTTCCACTTCGGTTTTAATAAAGCCGCTTTTACGGGCCAATTCAAACAGGGCCATTTCGGTAGACTCCCCCGCCGCTTGGCCATCTTTTTCGCTAATATCGTTGTTCAGAGCAAGGGCATGGCCCAAGTCCACCTGTTCACTGGGCACTAACTGGCTGCGCTTATGTTGGCTGTAAACCCAGTCAACTGACATCAAGTTTTGGGTCAGGGTGCCAGTTTTGTCGGTACATATATAGGTTACTGAGCCTAATGTTTCTACTGCGGATAAATTTCGTACCAGAGCGTGTTGTTGCAATAGTTTCCGGGCACCCAGTGCCAAAGAAATAGTGACAACCGCAGGCAAGGCCTCAGGAACGGCAGCAACCGCCAGGCTTACCGCCGTTAATAACATTAGCAACGCGGGTTTACCCTGAAGCAGGCCAGCGGCAAAGATCACTGCACACAGGACTAAAACAGCGATCACCAGGTAACGCCCAAAACGCAGTAAACGAACTTGCAGCGGTGTTTTCACCTGCTCGTCGTTGGCCATCAGCTGGGCAATCTGGCCTATTTGACTTTCATGACCACTGGCGATCACCACACCTGAACCCTGGCCGCTGACAATCAAACTGCTCATAAAAACCAGATTAGTCCGCTCACCTAAGGGCAGGTCTGGATTGTTCAAGCTTGCTGTCTGCTTGCTGGCTGAATGAGACTCGCCAGTCAAAGCAGACTCATCAACTTGCAAATTTTCAACCTCAAGCAGTCGCAAATCAGCCGGAACGATATTGCCCGCTTCCAGCACCACGACTTCCCCGGGGACAAGCAGTTTGGCGGCCAAAGTCACCACTTGTCCATGGCGTAATACTTTTGCCTTAGGTGCGGCTAATTCTGCCAGGGCGGCCAAGGCGTGCTGGGCGCGGATTTCCTGAATGGCCCCAAGACCCGCGTTTAATAACAAGATAATCCCGATAGCAATGGTGTCTATAACTTCCCCAAGGAGCCCGGATATCAGTGCGGCTACCAGTAATACAATTATCATAAAATCGGTAAATTGGTTAATAAGGATGAAAGGCCAGGAAAGGCGTTTTGCCGAAGGGATAGTATTGGGCCCATATTCAGCCAAACGACGTTGCGCTTCTGCGCTAGTTAACCCAGCAGCACAGGAGTCAAGCTGCGCCAACGCCTGGCTCCCATCAACACTGTGCCAGTTAGTAGTAGGCATATTTTATTCGCCCGCAAAAAAATAAATAAGCGATATAGTCACCAGGGCCACCAATAAAGTCTGCAACCCACTTACCCACCAAGGACGCCCCGCTATACCCGCCAGAAAAATCCCCAACAAAAAAATAACCAGTAGCGCCACCACCATAGCCAGCAACAACGGGGATATTGACCAAATAAAACCAGCTTGAGCTAACCACAACGGCATTAAAATCAGCAGCGAAATAAGCAGCGGTGCCAAACCATTTACCACCGCCACCAACAGTGGCACCCAAAGCGCCGCATCCCCGTGGGCACTTTGCTGTAAGTCACTTACCATAGCCGCCTCCAATTTGCTAAGAGCATGGCGCAGCTCTGCCACTTCACTCACATAGGCACTGCTGATACCACTTACACCAAGAGCAATAGCCGCGCCCAGGCATACCTTGATGACAACAGACAGTTCAGTAGGGGCACTGAGTACAAAACCCAGAATAAGGCCAAGCATAGTCAGAGCACCATCAAATCCATTCACCACAAAATATCGCCGTACTATGGCGCGGGTTTGCGTCAGTTGCAGTAACAAGGTCACGCGCCGTGCTAATGTCATAACACGTTAACGGGCATATTCTCTATCCCTTTCGCTCTGGCTTTCTACTTCATCAATACTATGTATAGATGCCCCCATATCACAAATAGCAGCTTGCACTGCGACAAAATCAATGGCCTGGGAATGTATTTCAACTTGTACTGATTCAGTTTTTTCATCAACTTCAAGCACGGTTAACCGAACCTGATAGTCTGCCCCAACTCCGGCAATAGCCTGACTGAAATCAAGGGCATTGGGCTGATGGGGTTTGAGCACATCCAGTACCACGCGTTTAATGTAAACCACTAGCTGACCTTAATCTGTAAGTTGAAATGGCAGATTTCAAGTATAGAAAGCGGTCTTCCCAACAAGTTGATCCAGGGCAATAAAGTTAGGCTAATTAGCGTTTGCCTTTAACCGCATTCACCTAATAGGTTAAGCAGGTCCGCGCCTAAAATAAGGTGATTGACTGATACGAAATAGTTTTGAGAGATCTTGATCCCTGTCAATATGACAAGAGTAAGCTCTTCCTTTTCACCACAAAAGGCTTATCTTAAAGAAGTCTCACTGGCATACAGACGATACCTAGATGAATAAGTCAATCATACTGTTACCCTTTCTTGTATTGCCCCTTAGCTTGAAAGGCTGCTATCCCGCACCCGAGTCACCAAGAGGCTTTAGTCTCCCTAAAGGAGATGCCATCGCGGGGGAAAAGGTATTTTTGAAATACCAGTGCCTAGCCTGTCATAACCTGAAAGGAGTAGATTACGAAACGCTCAATAAAGAATTACAACCGCCGGTGATATTAGGTGCAGCTTCGACTCGCGTTAAAACCTATGCCGTTTTGGTAACATCCATTATCAACCCCTCACACAAGCTGGTACCTAACTATCACCTGTCACTTATCCAACAGGACGGCGTACCGAAAATGCCCGTCTTTAATGATGTGATGACCGTGACTGAACTGGTCGATTTAGTCACATTTTTACAGCCTAAATACAAAGTTAAACCTTATGAGTATACCCATTATGAGCATTATGAACTTTAGTCCTAAGGTAAGACTGGTAATATTTATCAGGCTTAGTCGAAAATAATTATTACCTAACACGCTTTAGGGCTTAAGCTAATGCATATTGCGTTAGGTAAAACTGCCGAGTTTTTAGCCATCGGTGGGATATTACTACTGGGGCTGAGTTGCGATTACATTGGTAAAAAGACCTCATTGCCCCGAGTAACCTTGTGACTGATATGTGGCGTGTTCATGGAGGAGCAAATGCTGGATCTTATCCCTCAACCCTTGACCCGTAACTTTGAAATTGAGACCAATAGAGCCTTGCTGGTAGTGAGTTGTTTACTGGGTGTCAAATTCGACCTTAAAAAGCTTAAAAAAAGATGGCAGCAGTTTATTATGTATATCTGCCACAGAAGCCTTATGAACAGCACTGCAGGTAACCATTGGCCTATTGTGTTTATCCTTCCCTCTACCGATCGCTTTCCTACTGGGATGCATAGCAACCCCGAGTTCTCCCCCTACCTATCTAGATGTGCTAGTAGAACTCAAAGCGAACAACCGCTTATGTGATCTGGTGCTAAAAGTCGTAGCGATTGATGATCTTTGGGCACTGATCCTGTTTAGTTTGGGTATTACCATAATGTCTGCGTTTCACGGTAACGGCGATGTCCTATCTTCAATACTGCTCGGGCATACCAAATTTTTGGTATGGTGCTGCTCAGACTCGCCCTTGGCGTAACAGGTGCCCAGTTAACTGGGCGAATGAAATTCGGTGAGCCAACCTTAGTCGAAGCATTAGATCTGGTTTTTGTGTGCGGGACAGTGGCACTCTATCTGGATGTATCCTATTTGATAGCGGTAATGGTGATGGGTGTAGTTATCGCCAATACAGCAAAACACCATGAATACCCTTTCCATAAAATCGAAGATATTGAATGGCCTTTTATACTGATTTTTTGTATTGGCGGGCGCCTCACTTGTGGTTACAGCCTTGCAACAAATTACCTTCATCGGGGTGATCTATATTGTGTGTCGAACCCTGGGTAAATTTTGCGGTGCATGGCATAAGTGGCTTCGACAGGCAAAGCAGAAACTGAATAGGATTAGCACTGTTACCCCCAGGCGGGGGGTTGAAATTGGTATGGTACTGATTGCGGCGTTTAAACTTCCACAATACCGCCACCTATTTTGCCTCTGGTCATTATCGGAACCATTATTTTTGAACTGTTTGGTCCACCAATAACGCGCTATGCCATAAAAAAGTTCAAAATCATCAGCAGGACAATTAATCTAATGACATTTGCTTCTTTAAGCCACACGACCTGAGAACCTAAAAATGGAGTACAGGCGGCTTGGAAAAATCGGATACTTGCCGCCGACGCTGAACAGAATATTATTTATGGTCGATGATTTGAGATTTTCTCTGGCAAAAAGTCTGGTTTGCATAGCGCGGGAAGACTCGTCACTGGCTAGGCTAAAAAAGTGGTAAACCTTAAAAAGCTAGTAGCAAAGAGTCAGCTGAGACAATGGAAAGCACATTATTGCAATGGGGGGAACGGTAAAAATAAAGCTCTTTACCAAGCGCTACATCAGAATAAAAATTCCCACTTCACCTTATTTACTCGACACAATTGTATCGCTATTTATCTCTGGAGTTTCCCTTTTAAGTAAATGTCTAAATTCATCTTTATCATGAGAAAACAGCACGCCAAAACCGTCTTTATTACGATGTACGATCAGGCCTTTTTGCAGTAAATACTGGTTTTTTTTACGCTTATCTAAAAAGTGTATTTCCAGGAAGTCATCTGCCGCCAAATGAGTGGAGGATAGTTCTATAAACACCCCAAAAGGGCTAATATCTCGTGTACAAGTAGACCCTATATATTTGCCTCGATGGCGGACATCGACATCGAGCGCTAATTCTGTACGCTTACTACTGCGATGATGGAAAGACATTTCAACTTCTCCTTTTATTGATTTTAATGCCACTGTTGATTGTAAAAAAACAAATGATAAATGACAAGCTAAAAGGTAAGTAAAACCACCTGAAAAAGCATTTTTGTATTTCATTGTTCTTGTACTGAAGGACAAAAAATAATTTAAAATCACATCTCCGTACTTTTCTTTTTTCACCCTCTGCGCTACCCGATAAAATGCAGTTAGTGAACCAGCCAGCGACTAAAAACCACTGGGTTTTTCAAGGGCTATCCACTTAGCTCTACCAGACACTACATGTAGTGGTTCCCTTATTTTGTCATTTAGGTCTTGTTAGGGCAAAACGGTCATACGTAAATATTGATATTCAAACGCTCATTCTGCGCAAAACCTAATTACGGCTTGATTAAGCTAAACGACCACATAACCTAAACAATCTAAGTGCAGATAATTAAGGTTAAAAGACTGTAATTCGCTCGAACCCGCTAGTCAGCTATTGGGCAGGTCAGTGCCATAAAAAAACGTTTAAAAACCATCCCTCAGTGCTCCATAAAACACGGCGAATGTGTTTTAATTGGTGTTAGCATAATGTGATAACCGCTATAAAAAATGCTCCCCTCTCTTCCAGTGATTTTCGGATGTATTTGCTAAAATTCGGAGCCCTTTATAGCTTTTCTCAGATATGGTGGTGGATCTTTTCATTTCTATATCCCATACCGAGTCACCTCTTTCAAAAACCAAGTCAACTTCGTGCTTTTTATGGTCACGAAAATGATAGCAATGTACGTCATCGTCTATCCATGAAAGCTGACAAATAACCTATTGAACCGTATAGCTTTCAATTAAATGCCCAAACAAGTTAGCTTGAGTTAACCAATCGTCAGTAGTTAACCCGCAAATTGCACAGATCATCCCAGTGTCAATGAGGTGAATTTTTGGGGATTTAATTAGTCGCTTTCTTAGATTAGTTGACCAAGCAGGTAAAATTCTTATCAGGAACAATTTCTCCAAGGTGGCTATGTAACAAGCAGAGCATATAGCGCATCTTTTTTTGCAGCGGAAAGACTCAGAAGCGACTCCCTGGAAAACATGCCTACAGGGTCAACCTTCAGCCAAACCCACAATATCAATAAGTACATCACATCGGCGGCAGGTGTTCCTGAACGCTTTTTGACTCCAGATTGGACTAATAGCCTATTGAAATTCAGCTTCTTCCACATCTTGCTGAATAGATTGTCAACTTGTGAGCCTGGGCATGTTGTGAGGGTTGGTAGATTCGGTGGGGCTGTGTCAGTATCCGTTTGAGACTTTTTTTGATATTTTTTGATATTTTTTCGTCTACGGAACAAATGTCACATCACGAATATATTTCATTAAAATACAATTATTTACGATATATTTCGGTAGTATTTAAACTCCGAAACTTGAGTTTCAACACAACCTGCCACAAAGCCATTGCTCGATTGACGACATTAAGTTGTTTAAAATAAATCCTTTAATTTTTTCGCACCTGATTTTTGCTGTGCTAGCAGCAGTTCAGCTGTAGCAATAGCATCATTGAGCGCGTTGTGAGCAAAGTGTGATGGTAAATTATGTTTGTGCCGTAAAGCAGAAAGTCTCAATTCTTGCGGGTCGTAAGCAATGTCTCTTTGATCGAGCTTACGTTTCGCCATCGCCAGGGTGTCTAAGATCATGATTGGTGGGGAAACGCCATATAATTCTAGACAGGCTTGCTTTAAAAATTGTTTCTCAATCCGGGCGAAATGCACCAACATTACTTTGCCTGCTAATGCTTTTAATAACGCTTCGATGACAACATGTAACGGTTCTCCTTCGGACTTTTGTTGGTCAGTAATGTGATGAATAATCACATTATCTGCATCAAGGCGCAGCTTAGTGTTAATAATTTGATGGTAACAAGTACTTAGTTTAATTTGCCGTTTATCAATGCTCACAAAGCCCACGCTAAGTAATTTGTCAGTAACAGCATTTAACCCCGTGGTTTCAAAATCTACAGACAGAATAGGCAGGTCTGCCAAACATTTGTCTTCGCTAGGAAAGGGTACAGATAAAAAATCATAGAGCGCCCCTTGAGGCACTTTTTTTAAAAGACGTTTTCTACGGGCTTCGTAACCAAATAGACTATTGAAAAACAAAGTACCCCCTTAAACCACAGCTGATTGGCGATAATCTTGCATTGATTTAATGACTTTAAACGCATCTTTTAAATGCTCTCTTTCTAGCTTCGAAATTTGTTTAGGATCAATGTAGCTGTTGACAGGCTGTTTCTTACACAACAGTTTTCCTTGGTGCTCCAGACGTACAGAAGTCAAAAATGTATACGCGTCTATCAAATTTTCTGCAGAGGATTTTGTCAATGATTTGGTGCCTGAACATTGCTGTAATCGCTCAAGTGTATTGACCGCTGACACGCCTTCGCTGAGTGCGTAAATACGGGCTAAGTCAACAATTGGGGCAATGCCATTGTGTTTTAAGTCGAGTGTCGCATTGTGTTTACCGTCTTGAATGAGCACGAAATCTCTGAAAAAACCCAGTGGGGGCCTAGATCTTAAAGCGTTTGACGACATATGTGCAATAAATAAGGTACTGTTTTTGGTTTTTGCTAGCATGCGCTGACGCACTTTTTCAAGTAAGTTGACATCACCATGAATGGTACTTAAATCAAAAAATACGCTGCTATTTAGCAAGGCTTTTGGGCTAGGTGTATCAACCCATTTATCAAAATATTGTTGCCATATCTTCTGTGGTTGACGCCATTGTTTGTTAGTGGCCATGATATCGCCAGGACAATAAATAAATCCGCATTCGGCTAAACCGTCACTAACAAAGGTTGCCAGCCCCATAAACCAGACATCATCTTCAGGTTTCATAGTGTCACAAATAATTAAGGCGTTGTCTTGATCAGAATGTGCAAGTTGTTCTTGCCTTGCTTGAGAACCTGCTGCTAACCAAGCATATGGAACAGGTGCTGGTCCTAACTTTTGTTCTGCCATTTCAATTAGGCGTATGGTAAACGCCATAGTGATCGCACTGATGCTCTTACCAATATGGTCGGCATTTGCACCCAGTTTGGTGAGCTTCACTTGTAATTTATTTAACAACTTGCTGATGGTAACTAACTCGGCAACAGAGCTCGCTTTGTGAATAATGCTGGTCATGTTGATGGCGTTATGTTCTTCGTTATTCACCAAGTCAGTTACGCTTACCATGCCTGCAAGTTTACCGAATTTGGTCACCGGTAAATGATGGATATGTTTGCTGGTCATGGCAATTAATGCGTCATATGCATTGCACTTGATATCAATGGTGGCAATGTCCTTAGTCATGATCTCATTGACTGGATTAGAAGTGGGTAACCCTAATGCAACACAACGGCGCCTAATATCTTTGTCGGTTACTATGCCTAATCCCATGTCAGCGATCTTCTCATTTGGATCGTTGTCGTCAACAACCACTAAGCAAGAGAAACCCTGCTCGGTCATTTTTATGGCGGCGTCTTGAATCGAAGCGTTAGGTGATATTGTTGCGACTGGGTGATGATAAAAGTCTTCAACTGAGGTATTGCTGATAGAAGACGATAAAATAGCGTCGTCATTGAGTTTAGTTTTTTTGCTATGAAGTCGTTGTTCAGATGAATGCTCTAAAAACTCAATCACCTCGGGTGAATCTGCTAGTAATGTTTTAAGCGTTTTATAATCTAGGCTGTAAATTAAAGCATCTTCGTCGACAATGACGGCAATCTCCGTATTTAATTCACTTCTTTTTTGACAGAAAACAGTGCAAATATCACCTTCGCCATATTTTCCTGTTAGTTCTTTGTCTGCATCTAAATAACGTAAGGCGCCTTTGCGCAATATGTACAATTGAGGTTGCTCAATATCATCAGGTGATAAGTGTTCATCCACCCTTAAATAACTAATGCTAATTTCTCTTACTAGTTTATCGAGCAAGGGATCAGGTAATAGATCAAAGGGTGGGATGGTTCCTACAAAAGTGGTGACTTCTGCTAGTTCATTATCCATATCAAGACCTTTTGGTAACGTTCTCAAAATATTTTTAGCGTACTTTTTATTTCAACGTAGCTAATTTGTGTCGGCGTAACCATCACGGCAAGAGCCGTTAATGCCTAATTATCACTCAATTTATATGCATTCCGCTAAAAATATAGCCTCGAGGTAATCAGTATTCATTGCAGCCATGGGCTGTTTGCGCCTAACACTGGCTTTTTTCTCGTATCAATTTTTATCAGATTAATCCCAATATGCCTTTGGCGGGCAATGTTCTTTGCGCCGTCACCACGGTATATCTGACCGTTATCCTCACGCATCGCTGTGACCAGCACCCAGTGTAGCTTACTTTGAATACCTCAATGCCCTTGTGCCACTTTACCAAATTGTTCTGGCCTCAGCAGGGCAGATCTAATGTAATAGCGGTACTGTGGTGACGCCTTTTAGCCATTATGCTGGTAGTTTATCGTCATACCCATACTCTCTAAGCCTGGCCAATGAGGTGATCCGCCTCTTTATCTACGATGGTCTTGGTTATTTTGTGTTGGCACAAAATGGCGTCAATGGTGATAAGGCAACCTTTACTATCCAGCAGGTTGAGTCAATCGGGAATAGCAAATTGACGATCATGACAATTATATAAGCTGCGTAAACGCTTGCCATCTACCGCGGTTCCTTTTCCTTCCACTTCTCTGAGCTTCACCATCTCTTGCATCCAGCGAATAAAGGTCGATTGCAATGCACTGGGGGCTATCCTTGAAATAAGACGGGCTATCGTATCGTGAACGGGCAATCCCTCTTTAAATAATCCCAAACCCTGTAGCCAGGTTCGTCTGGCCTTACCGAAGTCTTCAATATCCTCCCAGCGCTGGCAACCGGTGATGATCGCGCAAATAGATAAGAACAAGACAACGCAAAGGGGATAACTTATTTTCGCGCTTTGGCGAGGGTCTTTTACATCAGCAAAGTGTTGGGCAAATACATCAATTGATATGGCTGGATTCCCAAAAAGGAGTATAAAGCCACAGTTGCATCAGCTCGTCAAATAATGTTTATTCGTTCAAAAAACGTTCATTGCCTTGACGAGGCCTAACCATTAAGTCAACCGCTAATGTTGGGATAAGACCAAGGTGGTATATCTGATAAAACCAAAGCTTGCTAATGTTGCAGTTAGTTAAAGTTGTATATGAATTGTTATAAGTTGTTTCAAGCTTGTTGCGAAAAAACTTGGCGACATGCCTATATTTATACTTTTTCTCAAAAACAGGGTTATTACAACACAAAACGACGTATGTAATAAATACAATAGCATGCAGTGCTAGGAGAATAATGTGGAAAAGAAGACAACATATTGGCAGGAAAACCTGCGCTTAATAGCAATATGTCTAGTCATTTGGTTTATTGTATCATTTGGCTTTGGCTTGTTATTAGTAGAACCACTAAACGAATTCCGTCTCGGTGGATATAAGCTCGGGTTCTGGTTTGCTCAGCAGGGTTCAATTTACACTTTTGTTGGTTTGATTTTTTGGTATAGCTTTAAAATGAACAAACTTGATAAAAAATACGAGTCTGAGGATGGATCATAATGGATGAGTTAAAACTATATACCTACATCGCAGTCTTTGGCACTTTCGCCCTGTATTTCGCTATAGCATGGTGGGCTCGTGCCGCTTCAACCAGTGACTTTTATGTTGCAGGCGGCAGCATAACCCCCATGCAAAACGGCATGGCAATTGGTGCTGATTGGATGAGTGCAGCGTCATTCATTTCAATGGCTGGTTTAATTGCCTTTTTAGGATATGGCGGCTCTGTATTTTTAATGGGTTGGACAGGTGGTTATGTCTTACTAGCCATGTTGCTAGCACCCTATATGCGTAAACACGGTAAGTTCACTGTGCCTGAGTTTATTTCTGATCGTTATTACTCAAAAACGGCTCGAATTGTAGCCGTGCTTTGTTTAATCATTGCATCATTAACCTATATCATCGGTCAAATGAAAGGCGTGGGTGTGGCATTCTCTCGTTTCTTAGAAGTTGACTACGGCTTAGGCTTAGCTATCGGTATGGGTGTTGTTTGGGTCTACGCTGTACTAGGTGGTATGAAGGGCATTACTTATACGCAAATAGCGCAATATGTTGTCATGATCTTTGCGTATACCATTCCTGCCGTTTTCATCTCTTTTCAATTAACCGGTAATCCCATTCCACAACTTGGTTTAGGCTCTACACTGGCCGATGGTAGTGGTGTTTACTTACTTGATAAGTTGGACTTGGTTGTTACTGAATTAGGCTTTAAAGAATACACCACAGATAACATGAATGGCTCATTAGATATGTTCGCCTATACCATGTCGCTAATGATTGGTACGGCTGGTTTACCTCACGTTATCATGCGCTTCTTTACGGTTCCTTCTGCAAAAGCGGCTCGTTCTTCAGCAGGTTATGCATTAGTTTTCATCTCCTTATTATATACGGTTGCTCCAGCTGTTGGCGCAATGGCACGTCTTAATTTGATGAGTACAATTGAACCCACTGCCGGTCAACATTTAGAGTATTCAGCCCGTCCTCAGTGGTTTAAAGACTGGGAAAAAACAGGTTTATTAGAATTTGAAGATAAAAATGGTGACGGTAAAATTCAATATTCAGCAGACACAGCAACCAATGAAATGGTGAAAGTTGATAATGATATTATGGTACTAGCCAACCCTGCTATTGCTAACTTACCTAATTGGGTAATTGCATTAGTCGCAGCCGGTGGTTTAGCCGCGGCACTGTCAACAGCGGCAGGTTTACTACTCGCTATATCGTCCTCAATTTCCCATGATTTAATGAAAGGTGTATTCACACCAAATATGTCTGAGAAAAATGAGTTACTGACTGGGCGAATTGTTATGACACTTGCCATTTTAGTCTCGGGTTACCTCGGTTTAAATCCGCCTGGATTTGCCGCAGGGACGGTGGCGTTAGCCTTTGGTTTGGCCGCATCATCAATATTCCCAGCACTAATGATGGGTATTTTCTCTAAGAAAATGAGTGGCACAGCAGCTATTGCGGGTATGTGTTCTGGTATCGGAGTGACCATGCTTTATGTATTCCAACACAAAGGCATTATGTTTATTCCAGGTACTGATTTCTTAGGTAGTATGGGCGCAAACTGGTTCTTTGGTATATCACCAAATGCATTCGGTGTTGTGGGTGCGTTAGTTAACTTTGGCGTCGCTTTTATCGTGCTGCAGTTTACAGGAGCAGCGCCTAAACATATTCAAGATTTAGTTGAAAACATGCGTCGCCCAGGTGGCACCGCTGCAGTCAGCGATCACTAGGCATTAATTGTCTACTGGACAGATCGTTTTGTTAACATGATCTGATAAGGATGATCTACTGAACATTAAAGGCTAAAGAGTTTCTCTTTAGCCTTTATTTTTCCAGATGTTTTAATTAAAAATCTTGAGTGAAAATCAGTTACCATGGATCAAAATAATAAAGTGAAAAACGCTTTAATTTGATTAAAATCATCAAAAAATTTAAAGCCTTAAAAAAGATAAAACAATGAATAAACATACAAGAACTGCATTTATGGTGGCACCAATTTTAGCTGTAATTGGATATATTGCTGCAGATTATTATGAAGAAGACCAGGCTGAAAAAGAGAAAGTGATCCAGTTAGTGCCATTTGGAGACTGTGACGTGATCAATCAAGAGTGTATTTTGAAAGCTGGCGATTTCGAAGTGAATGTCTTTGACAAAGACAACTTAACAACGGTCAACTCAACTTTTCCGCTAGACAGCGCAACAATATTTCTGGTTGATAAAAATAATACCCCCACTGCCTATCCTTTAGGCATGATACAAAGCCCTTATTATTGGCACACAAAAACTAACTTGAGAGAATTAATCGGTCAATCAGGACAAAGTTACAAACTTCGACTGGTAGCGAAGATTAAAGGTGGTCGTTATATCTCAGAGTTTAATACAAAAACAAAATAGCATTGCGGAGTATAGGTCTGACATTCCGCAGCATTTTAAGAATATATTCTCTGGTAATTTATCCCTAAAATTTTAAAGATGATGGCTTGTCTGTCTTTTATATTTAACAGCAACGTTTGTTGTTCATTTATCGTAAGTAGTTCAATACCCGCAAAAGCACTGGAATACCCACCGAGCCGTTGAGGTTTGCGTTAGCTTCTTTTTCATATTAGGGAAGTATTCATCCTGCGCTTTTAATTGCTCACGGATCGTATGATCTAATACCGCATAGACCATTAAGCAAGTCGTCAAGACCATCGGCAGCGCTTCTATACGCTCCGGTTTTTTAAGATAAAATGCCGACGTCAAAAAATCCGGGCATTTAAGGGATCGGAAACCTTTTTCAACGGCTTGCTGGCACAATTTTTTGAAGGTTTTGCGACTCCCCTCTACTTGCTTCAACATCCGGGAATTTAGCGTATGATGCTCTCGCTTTGTCGCTTTTTCACTGCGCGCCAGTAACCATTTCTGTTCAACATCAACATAATGACTTGTTTGCCAGAGGCCCTGGTAGCCATCACAAAGTGGTTCAAAGGTCAGTAAGCTTGCACTTTGTACCCGTGTTTTGGCTTCTTTGAGTTTTTGTGGCACGGGGGTAATAAACAATTGAGACAGTGCATCCATACAACGATGGTTTCCTTAACATATAAGGTGGCATCAGCCACCAAATAGCGGCATTTCTAGGCGGTTTTAAGGCTGCTGATATGAGATTTCACTATCTTTTTAAATCCCTCTACGTCCTTGATATTGCCGTTTTTCCCTGCATATAAACGGGGATACCAGAACGATTTTCGCATATCAAGTTGAGTACAACCTGATTGAGCTTCGGGCGGTGATCACGGGAATACCCTTTGGTAGTGTGAATGGCGGTAGGCTCTTCTTCGTCCGAGTTGGCCTTGCCACCGTAATGAAAGCGGATTGAATCTAAATGGGTGAATTTGCAGGGGAGTTTGAGGTGATAAACGACCCTTTAGGCAATTCTCTGGTACAAACCAGAAACGCCTGCATCATAGAGCGCATCAAGGCAACGGCCCAATGCATCATCGTTGATATGAGATCCCTCAATCCCTTGGCCAATCAGTCGCGAAACCGGTTAATCATCAAAAATCTCACTATACATATGCAACGTTCGACCTGTAAACCCCTTAACATTCAACAGCATAGCTGTAAAAATATGACCATAGTTCACTTGTCTGCACTCAGAAGTATCCAGTACTTTATCAATGATAACGGCCAGGTCAATTTTCTGGCAAGACCCAGCAACCAAAGCAAGATGATCTAGCCTTTTAGATGAATAAACAGCTGATGACATGATAATTCATTCGCAAAACAGAGCAATAAATCAAGATTGGAGAGCGCAGTCACCATATTTTTGAAAAATCATGTCAAAAAGATAAAACAGAGGCCGTATCGGTCAATAAATGATCGATATGTTATCTCTAAATTATGTGCGGAATGACAGATGGAGCAGTTGCCTATATACATTAGCATTAGCATAGGCCGCCAGTTACCACAAAAGATCGGCAAGGTTAAATCTAGCAAACACAACATATAGTGGTGGGTGGAGCTAAGTGGATAACCCTTATTTTTTCCCATGGAATTTAATAAATAAAAATTTTTAATACACCTCGGACAAGTTTTCACTTAACCCCTACCGGATACCATTTATTGCAGTGAATCCTTAAACAAGTCTTTTACACCATACGAAAGCGTTATCCGCTTACGCCAGCTTTGGCTGATCTTTCTCAGTTGGCTGACTCAGCTCAGCGCTAATGGCGAGATTAGCGAAGGTGGAGAGTTTGTCTTTTAAACGCTGAGAATAGGTAATGAAATTTGTCAAGGCACCGGCGTCAACTCTGGACGGGTCAACCAGCAGAGTCAGCAAATCCCGATTGGCCAAATCTATATTATGCTGAAGGGCTTTGGCTGTCTTTTTCAAATCCACTGCAAGTTCGCCACACAGTGCCATTTGAATGTCATCAAAAAACCCCAGAGTTTGGCTGGAAAGCTCACGCACAATTAGCAGTACATCCGTTTTCAACTCTATATATTGCTCTTTCATGACTCGTTTAGAGGCAAAAAGGTCAGTAATGGAGTCGTGTATCTGAAACAGATAATCAAATTGATTAATAAGTTCAATCAATTGTTTGGAATCATTCTCGGCTTTAATCGAAGACACCACTTTAGCAAAATAATGCATATATTCTTTTTTAACAAAGTTCATATAGTCAATGCGTTTTTGCGCAGTATCGAACACGCCCTGGTAATTGGTTTCAACACTCAAGGTCACTGTGCTGTAGTTTTCTTGCAGAAAAACGAATAAACCCTCTCTGCCGCTTTCAAGTTTAGCCCGTACTTGCTCGAAGTTGTCTTCCTCAGCAAAAACTGGCAATTCCAGGCGCTGAAAATCCATTTTCCCTTCCCCCAGTAAAAAATCGACTACGCGCGTAAAAGGGGTAATAAACAAAGTGAAAATCAAACTGGTGGCCAGATTAAACACCAGATGAATATTCGCCAGCGCTATGGCTGGAGCCATTTCAATATCCCCTAGGCGATGGCCAAAAATAAGAAGAAATGGAAAGAACAGTAAAACCCCTCCTATGTTAAATAAAAAATGACTTAAAGCCGCCTTTTTAGCCGCAATGTCCATGTTAAATACGGCAATAAAAGCCGTGGCTGTGGTACCAATATTTGCCCCCATTATCAGGGGGACCGCATTTTCCAGACTCACCAAACCTTGTTGGGTAAATACAATAGCCAAGCCGGTAGTGACTGAGCTTGATTGCACCAGTGCCGTAAATATACAACCAAAAGCAATGGCATAGATAGGGTTTTGTGGAGTGGTCAGTATCTTGATTAATCCTTCATTAGCCTGCAAGGGTTCAAGGGAGGAAGCGATAAGGTTAAGACTAAAAAAAACAAAACCAAAATAAAATATAGTTTTGCCAAAGATTGAATATTTATTCCGTAAAATTGATAGAAAAAAACCAATTATGATTAGAAATGGCGCAAAATTGGTCAGTTTAAACGCTACCAGTTGCGCGGTGATCGTGGTTCCAACATTGCTACCAAATATGATCCCTACACTATTTTTAAACGACAGCACGCCTGCATTGACCAGACTGATAGTGATCACCGAGGTGGCTGAACTGGATTGAATAACCATAGTGACCAGGGCACCGATCCCGACTCCGACTAAGGGAAATTTGGTGACATTCGCCAATGATTTACGAAAATGTTCCCCGGACAATCTTTCAATTTCTTTGGAGAAGCTCTCCAGTCCAAAGATAAATAAAATCGTCGCCGTAAGGCCCGCCATAAATATATGCAGATTTTCCATAACGACCTATTCAAACTGCAAAACAGGTAAAGGCTCAACCTGACTGGTTAGCTTATCTACTACCCCTGATGCTGTAATATCACCCAAGACATTGACGACTGTCCAGCACATGTCCAGAATTCTGTCTACACCAAGCAGCAGCGCAATACTACTGGCCGCAGTTAACCCCCGGACCACAGGTGCCAGGACTACAGGCACGACTATCATCTGGATTAGGGCTAAAAAAAGATAACCGGGAAACGCTAACCAGCTGGAAACCAGCAGGGAGGGTTCAGTTAACACCCAGCCTAAATTCGGCCCCAGTTTCCCCCCCATAGCCACACCAAACAACATACCAATTATGACCTGTAACCACAGTTTATTTTTTATCAGCTTATGCAACTGATCAGAAAGCTTACCTGAAGACGTCAGATTAATATCAGTCAAAGATGCCAAATTTAGATACTCGCCGTAAAATATACTTCTATTCTAGGTTGCGGCCTTAGGTAACAAGCTGACATATATCAACAATTGATAAATTTTCTGGCTCTTCTGTGCTTCTTTGAGTGAACCTAGTTCCGACCTTGGCTGGTCTGAGTAGCCGTTCATACAGCGACAGCAGACTTGTTAGACCAAAAAACCACCTTCGGTTGATCCGGATCAATAACAGATTTAGAACAGGTGCTTAACTGTTCACCACTTGTTGTAGTCGCCTTTGTAATGTCACAAAACGACATAAGTCATTACATATTACTAACCTCTTTTGTACAGGAGCACGACTATGTCAAACCTTTCAATACGATCTCAATCAGGTAAAAAAAGCCCTCAGGGTCAGTTAGGTAAAGGCTTTCAATTGCCAGCAATAGATGATTTTTTTGACAATTTTACTCAACCTTGGCCCTTGATGCGCCCAAATTTGAATATTTGGGATAGACAGGAAACCATCCTTAACCCCAAAGTTGATATATCAGAAGATGACAAAAACTATACCTTGTCTGCTGAACTGCCTGGGCTGGATGTAAAAGATGTCAATCTGGATATTTCTGATGGTGTACTGACCTTAAGTGGAGAGAAAAAAACAGAAATGGAAAATAAGGACGAAAATCATCATATTATGGAACGCAGTTACGGTTCTTTTAAGCGCAGTTTCTCATTACCAGCCAGCGTTGAGGAAGACAAAATAACCGCAGATTTCAAAAAAGGTGTATTGCATATCTGCATGCCAAAATCTGCCAAAGCTCAGCAAAAACAACGGAAAATTTCGATCAAAGAATAAATTCGCAATACTGATCTAAACATTATTTTTGTTATCCACTGTGGCTAACTCAGGTAACTGCTGCCTGGGTTAGTCCTTGATAAAGAGTCAGATTATGAAAATACTGGTAGTGTATTATTCATTAACCGGGCATACAGAAAGCGTGGCCAGCGCCATAGCAGAATTGTACAAGGCAGATATACAAAAGATAGAAGACGTACACAAGCGTCTCAATATATTGGGCTATTTACGCTGTGGTCTTGAGGTAATGCTGGGGCTTAAAGGGAAAATCCACCATACGACAAGCAACCCCAAAGACTATGATCTAGTGATATTAGGCACACCGGTATGGATAATGCGTTTGCCCTCCCCTATGCGAACCTATATTACTGATCACCAAGGGGAATTTCCCAAAGTGGCATTTTTTAGCACCCAAGGTTCCTCAGGTGGTAAAGAAGTCTTTAACATCATGGCCAAACTAATCGGAAAAACGCCGCTGGCAACATTGAAAATTACCGAGGCGGAGTTTGCCAGCAATGAAGACATAGCCAAGATAGCCTCCTTCGTGCTAGTTACCCGTCAACGCATGCAACCACTAGCCTAATCCCAGGATTGACAATAGCGGGGATTAAAAACACCCAATCGACACTACCCTGTACTGTGGTTCCAATTTAACAAACCGCGCTTGTTTCTTTGACCAAAGGTAATTTAAATCCCGTGGGAGTCAAACGTTCAGGGCCAGCAAAAAAAAATACTTACTATCGATGTATACCTCGAAAAATAAACCCTTTAAATAATACATAAAGAACCAGGATAACCTTGCCTCTAGGCTTAATAAATATCAAATTTAAATAATTAGCTCAAAAACCAAGCAATTGTTTACAGCATTTGTTATAAAAATTGCACAGACAAATCACAGGAACAGCGATGAAATTCACCTCATTATTATCAATAGTCTCAGTATTATCTTTTTTAGCTAACCCAGGCGCGGGTGCAAAAGACATTAGGCAACAAGTAGAGTCGACTATGCCTGAACTAATGGCGTTATATAAAGATTTACACGCCCACCCTGAACTCAGTGGTTTTGAAGTCAAAACCGCAGCTAAATTGGCTAAAAAGGCCCATCAACTGGGTTTTAATGTTACCGAAAATGTCGGTGGAACTGGCGTGGTTGCAGTACTAAAAAATGGTGACGGGCCGGTCGTGATGATCCGCGCCGACATGGACGGCCTGCCGGTGGAAGAGCAAACCGGATTGGCATATGCGTCTAAAGAGCGAGCCGTAACCGAAGACGGTATTGAGTCAGGCGTCATGCACGCCTGTGGCCATGATACCCATATGACTAGCTGGATTGGTACCGCAACCGCCTTAAGTGCGATGAAAGATCAATGGTCGGGTACACTGGTCATGATCCTCCAGCCTGCTGAAGAACGAGGCAAAGGTGCCAGAGATATGCTCAATGATGGTTTATTCAGCCGTTTTCCCAAACCTGACTATGCATTGGCATTTCACGATTCAGCAGGCCTTCCCGCTGGCACCATTGGCTATACCCCTGGTTTTGCGTTAGCCAATGTTGATAGTGTAGATGTGATAATTAAGGGCCAGGGCGGCCATGGTGCTTATCCCCATACCACCAAAGACCCTATAGTACTAGGCAGTCGCATAGTCGGGGCATTACAAACGTTAGTAAGCCGTGAACTGGACCCGCAAGACTCGGCGGTAGTAACAGTAGGCAGTTTTCATGCCGGCGCGAAACACAACATCATTTCAGATCGGGCTACGCTGCTGCTAACCGTGCGCAGTTATTCAGACCAAACACGCCAGACGCTATTAGATGGTATCGCCCGCATCGCCAAAGGTGAGGCTATTGCTGCTGGTATGCCAGAGGATTTAATGCCTGAGGTTATTATCAAAGATGAATATACCCCCGCGACTTATAATAGTCCGGAATTTAGTCATGAAATGGCCGCGTTATTCAGCCAACAATTTACAGAGCAGCGAGTACAACAAACCCCACCGGTTATGGGCGGCGAAGACTTTGGTCGTTTTTACCGGGCAGATAAAAGCATTAAAAGCCTGATTTTTTGGGTAGGCGGCGTGCCACAAGATGCGTGGGATAAGGCGCAAAAAAATCAGGGTGACTTACCCTCATTACACAGTGCACTGTGGGCTCCGGATGCTGAAAAAGTCATCAATACCGCAACACAAGCACTAACCTTGGCCGCCATAAATATCATGGAAAAATAGCTTAGGGTCTGACAGAAGAAGGAATGAAAGTAAACACCCCCTAATTTTTAAAATGGGGTGAAAGGAGTATGAAAGGAAGTGTTGCTATTGTTAACTAATCATTAACAAACAAGCAACGGTTACCAATGTCTCCTAAGTGCCTATTTACCCGTTTTTTACGTTACTTTGTATTGTTTCTGTCTTCAGTTGTCGGTTTTTCGGCGCATTGCGCAAATCAATCAACAGCTGAGATCTCTCCTCAGATCAAGGTGATAAGCTCAGGAGGATTTGCAGCAGCTTTTGCCCTTCTGACACCTGAATTTGAACAACAAACAGGTGTGCAAATCATTACGTCTTATGGTTCATCCGCTGGCGGTGCAGCTGACTCCATACGGGTAAGGCTGGCTAGAGGTGAAATATTTGATCTGATCATATTGTCACGTTCATCACTGGATCACATGACTGCACAAGGTTTTGTGAACCCTGATAGCCGCACAAATCTCGTTCGCTCAGATATTGGTATGGCGGTCAAAAGCGGCTCAGCAATACCGGATATCAGTACCCCCGCGGCCTTTGTTGAAACGTTGTTAAACGCCAAATCTATTGGCTATTCGGCAAGTGCCAGTGGCCCTTTTATCCAACCAACTTTGGCCAAAAATGGGGTTTTGGCCGCAAATTGCCGACAAAAGTCAGTGTATTCTTAGCGAGCGAGTAGCAACCGTGGTGGCACGTGGTGAGGTCGAAATAGGTTTTCAACAAATCAGCGAAATCCTGCCCATGGCCGGAGTAGTGTATGTAGGGCCTCTTCCCGGATCCTTGCAAAAAATCACCACTTTTTCTGCAGGTATTTTACGTAACGCACCTAATGCTGAGCATGCCAAACAACTTGTAGAATTTCTATCGTCGAAAGGATCCGCACCGATTATTGACACCACAGGCTTAATACCTGTGGTACTTGAAATCCCCAAACCTGTGAGCACAAAATAATGCAGTACCTCTCGCCCCTTTACACTAAGTATTCCCTTATCAGCGTCATTTTAGTGTTATTAAGTGCGCTATTACCTGTCCCTGTCTTGGCCGATGATGACTCTTTTCCAAACCAGCCAATCACCATGGTGGTGGGTTTTGGGGTCGGAGGAGGGACAGATCAAATGGCCAGAGCCGTATCTAGCTATTTCGCAAAAGAATTGGGCCAACCGGTGCAGGTGGTTAATAAAAAAGAGGCGGGTACCTTGCTTGCTACCAACTATGTACTGAGCAGACCACACGATGGTTACACCATTTTCGCCTCAGGTGTTAATCCTTACCTAACCAATACTGTGCTGGAAGGCAATGCAGATTATACTATGGATTATTTTTCATACATAAATTTTCAGTGGTTCGACGAAGATCTGATTGCGGTTTATAAAGACAGTAAATATCAGAGTCTGCCAGAACTATTGGAAGATATAAAAGCCCATCCTAAAACCGTAAAAGCGTCGGTAGTGCGAGGTTATGGGGGACATTTAATGGCTAAATTACTCCTCGAGCTTTATGGTATTCCCGCAGAAAACCTTAATTTGGTGACCTATAACCGCGGCGGTAAAGCACGGGCTGCGGTTGCCGGAGGAGTGGTAGATTTTATTGTGATCAGTGCCAAGAGCTCAGAAAGTATTCGTGAGTATGTTCGTCCACTGGCCATTATCAGCGATAAAGATGAACTAGATTGGAACGCACCGGCGATCAATAAAGCCTTAGCACCCCTAGGCCTTGAGGCGCCTGTGTTGCAAGGTACAATACGCGGCTTCGCCACTAGTTCCGAGTTCAAACGGAATTACCCACAGCGCTTTGCCTTTATCACTGGCGCAATGAAACGCACCTTGGAGAATCCGGAACTACAGGCATTACTAAAAGGCTCCAGTATTTCAGGACGCTGGATGGGCCCAGAAAAGTCCAAAAAAATCATGAAATTTAATTTTGAAGCCTCTAAACAATATTCTTATTTATTGCAATTGTGAGAGCCAATATGAATCGAATAGCCTTAAAATTCACCCATCACCAACAAGCTGATTTAATGGTTCTGCTGGCATTATCAGCCCTGGTGATCTGGTACCTGTTTGATGCATATAACGCATCCAGTCACATAGCCAATTTAATCTTGATTTTACCCGTTTCAATCCTGGTACTGGTGTTATGTATAATTGAATTTATCAGCCAATTAAGGGGCTTACATGAGCCTCCCCCTGATCTTGATCCTATTGTCACCATGCTGCCGGTCATCACCTTGTTTGTATTATTTGTCTTGTCTTTGGAATGGTTAGGTTTTGATGTGGGCACCTTTGTCTTTATCAGTGCTTTTTTGTGGCTCAATGGAGAAAGACGCATAAGGTGAATTTTAGGTTACAGCATCGGTTTTGCCTTGCTTATGTCCTTGTTCTTCTAGGCAATGCTGCCTTTTCCCATGCCGATGCTGACTTTACCGACTGCTTATTAACAGGACAAATACTTTATGAATATTAATGATGTTATTGGCGGTTTCACTTTGCTTTTTTCCGACCCCTCAGCGTGGTTAATCGTAATACCCAGCATCTTAATTGACTTGATTTTTGGTGCCATACCGGGCTTACAAATATCCATGGCAATGGCAATTTTTCTGCCACTGACCCTATATATGGATTTTATGCAGGCGATGTTATTTCTCACTGTTATTTACACCCACCTTACATATCAAGTAGTTATACTTAAATCATAACTTGATATTATTTTTGATACCTTACTTAGATCAAAACCCATACTAAAATTTAGATTGATTTCGTTTTATTACTCTTAAAAATCGTACCTGTCCAGCGAGTGAGTGCGAACCATTGTATAGCTAGTGCATGATGAAGATGTATCATGTTGAGGTATAAGTGATTAGGTAAGGTATATGTAGTGACATTACCACTGAAAACTGTCGGTCTCAAAAGAACGAATTCCGGTCATACGATTGGAATAAATTGCGACTAAAAAGTGAAGGTTAATCATAACCGTTAAATAGTATTGGTTAACGACAAACATTGCCTGATAGCTGATATAAACGACATCCATTTTTTAACCTCTTTGAAAATCCCGCAGATTAGCGAAAAAGCTATCGTTAAAATTGACTACGACCCCATTAAAATTAAGACTTTCGCTCTATTTTCAGTTTTCTTCTTTATGTTTTCTCAATACCTGAAAAAATTATGGAGTAATAATCCCCTTGCCTGTATTGATCCTTTGCGTCTGCTTATCGTTTAAGTTGTATACAATCAGGAGCTATGAAATGAATTTATTTATCGAATCAATTGAGGGCGGAACATATCTCGCAGGCATTGGAGAAACACGAGCCGTTAGTTTTCTTAAAGACAAACACACCGACTCTTTGTCGTTTCGATGTATTAATACGATTAAAGTGCAAGTTAAAGGCCAGACATTTGAAAAAATTTGGCTAAAACAAAGCACCCCATATGACGAAATGTGCGGGCTCAATAGTAGTAGTGAATCTCTTGTAATCGAATTACAGTGGCGTTAGCGCTCTTCTTCGAGCTTGTAGTGATTAACATTTTTTAGTGGTATTAATACGTTCTTATCATGGCTTATATTAAGTGTTCTTTGTGGCGTGAGTTTCCTTGGCAAGTCAGCAGCACGAATAACGGGCGGAGCATAGCGGTCATCATCACATTGCTCCGTTGTCGACCCACATAAGTTCGGCGTTTGTACTCAATTTTAGTTTCACTATAATCGAATTTATTGGCGGCTGGCTGACTAATACCAATCCGTATTAATAAGTACCCACTCAGAATACGTCCAGCAGTTTGAGCAAGGCGCCGTTATGCAGGAATAGCTATTTTCTTTCAAAGAGCGATATCACAGATAAAATACGCTAGTGCATTCCCTTTGGGCGAGTTTTAAATGGGCTTACTCTGCGTTGCCCGAATTCGAAAGAGCACCACTATTTCTTCATTCAAGCGCCTTGATTAAGCCCATTTAAATTCTCGCCCAGCGTCATTTACTAACACGGATTGTTATAATAGTACGGCCATTATGGCCGATGCAGTGCACGATATAGGGACAGTCTATCCAATAGGTAGCGCCTGGAACTTGCAAAAAGTGGGCACCCAGGTGGCCACAGCCAGTTTTACCTAAGACTTTAAACGTTAGTCGCTTATGGGGGCCATGATCAATGGAATCGTTTTGGTCAGCGGCTCATTCTGGGTATTATTTGCAGCTATGCCCCGTTTGTTTGCCCCACAAATGCCCCATACCCAAGGCATGTTTTTGATTGCCTTGCTGGAGGTAGCTGTTAATGGCTTTGCTGCCTATAAACTCAGTGGAGGTGAAACCCTCAATTAGTACCTGATTGAAGATGTATTGGGCTCGGTGGCGGTATTAATTGTGTCTGTGGTATTGATTCTTGTGGATTTACCTATACTCGCCCCTCGATTGTCCATCGTCTTTACGCTGTTTATCTTATACAACGTGGGGCGTAATCTGCGTGAAACTACCAGTTTTTTTGCAGGGAACACCGGATGACCGGGTTCACAGCAAAATTAAACAAACCTTACTGGCTATTGACACTGTAGGTGAGGTGCATCATATGCATTTTTGCTCATTAGACGGTGAAAATCATGTATTAACCGCCTATCTGGTGCTTAAATAAATGTTGCCACCAGAGCAATTGATGGCGATCAAAGCAGAAGTGGCCAAACGTCTGAATAAGCATCACCTAGCTCACACCACCATTGAATTTGAGTTTCCCGATGAAGGCTACCGTGACGCCTAGGTGGACTTAGCTGGTAGGAGGCAGCTATATATAGACGCGCTCATAAATATCAAAAAAATCTTCCGAATCATACACTAACAGATCTAAAAAAGAACAACGTATTGAACACACTGAGGTCGTTGGTCCCGTTCAAATTATTCCTAAACTTAAGCGTGTAATCAAAATCACAGACTATGACAGTGGGCAACCAGTAGTACATCATATTGAGTTACGCAAATGTGAGCGCATTGATTGCTATGATGCGTTTGTTGATGGCGAGATTTGGAAACGACGTGGAGGGTGGAGGGTGGAGGGTGGGGCAGCATTCTTACAGGGATCCGTAAAGCAATGCCAAGATTATCAAAAGAGT